>OGEB01000092.1_pt1 | contig 76644 bp, 73 predicted proteins | sample 1570541 | NCBI WGS metagenome assembly OGEB01 (sample SAMEA2581975, study PRJEB24529) | metagenome | biome: Human gut stool | place: China | collected 2011 | reverse complement strand
TCTGACTGAGAGTTTACTCACTTAGCCGCGTGTCCACTATTGCTGGGTAAGATCAAACACCTCAGAAATTAATTCCTGACGGTCATGGATTTTAATCCGACCACCAGCTAATTCTGATACATTCACCCCTTGGTAAAGTTCAGTAACAACTTCACCATCTGTATCAAGGACTCTAACATTAGCAACCATAGGAAAGTAAGATTTTGAAGCATATCCTTCATAAATCCCAATAATTGATTCATTATTACGGCGTAAAACCAACTTGCCAGACGGCAGCGTTGTTTCATCCATATAACAATCGGTTAATTGCTCTTCGAAATCGTCCTCTTTAAGTGAAATATGCAAACTAAGTTCGTCGGTAATACGACGCGTATATGAATACTCACTAAATGTATAACCGGCCATGTTTATATCACTGAACGTGCGATAAACCTCATAAAGCCCGGATGTTATTTCATCTGATACATAGTTGATAAGCCCAATAAAATGCGTATCCCAGAATTTTTCCAGTGCAAATCGGGCGATTAAAACCTGACCATCAACTTCCATCAGTCTTTTGTACTCTTCACGATCATAGCCACCTGGCTGGGCGCTGTCCGCAGAGTTACTCAGGATCTCACTACAGACATCGTCGTATTCAAAGCGGCTGGTCGCGAAATGTTTACCGGAAATATCCAGATATTGACCGGAAACCAGGTCGAAAACCTCAAGGAAGTAAACCAGTCGCTTCTTGAGTGCATCCGCATCCAGGCCAGCCAGTTGGGTATCATTAAGAGTATCCACATAATGCCCCGCAGATTCTCTTAACTCACTGGCTGATATACTGCATGTAAACGAAACTTCGTCGCTCTGGCAATGAGAGACACTGATAAACATCTCTGTTTCATCAAAATCAATACCAATGCCTGCCAGTACTGCACGAACGTAGTTCTGGTTATCAGTAGAATTAGTCATCTTCACTTCCTCAGGATTATTAAAGGAAGTGCCCCACAGGGGAGCGACTTCCCCAGTGGGTGGATTAAAAATATGTACTACTGCGCCATTCTTTCCTGCAAGTTGATCAGAATAGGTAGCGCGGTCATTTGGTAGAACAAAGTTACTTTTTGGAATGAAGAGGTAAAAAACAAGGGTTAAACAACATCCCGTAACTCTTCGACCGCTTCTTGGACCAACGCAACTCTGTCACAAACCTGCACTCGGCCGGTAGGTCCCACGGAACAGTAAGTACCGTGCGATGATTCAGACAAAACACTCCCGTCACAGCCAGTGAATCGAACGGTCATCATTACAGGAACATCCTTTCCGGAACTAACGCCAGTATAAAGACGAATGATTTTTTCATCATCGCGATACACTCCCGTCGTCCCTTCAGACTCCTTGAAACCGATGTAAAGGTCTGGCATACAGGTCGGGTATTCATCTGTATTCAAATCAAGATGCAAAGTCAGGTCATCTTTTACACGACGCTGATATTGATATTGACCTAAACGGTTAAATGAGTTCTTTACAGATTTAATTATCTGGAGAGAAGTATTCAAACACTTGGAGATACTTTTCTCGAACTCTAAGATGAAATCACCAAAATCAGAATGGAAAAATTGCTTAAGTGCAAAACGGGCAATGAGAACTTTACCCTCAACACTCATGCGATTTTGATAGATTTCCTTTCTTAAAACAGGATCTATTGAATCATGTTCAGACTCCGGTACAGACCCCGCCAATATTAATGATGCGATATCGACAATATCTATAGTGCTGTGCGCGTTATGATAACCGCGAATTCTTATGTTCTGAAAACCAGACTTTTCATATACTTTAAGAAAGTATTTGATTTTAGTCCGAAGGACTTCAGTTTCAGAATACGGCGCATTATGCTTAATCAATTCTGATATATATAAATCCAGATAAAATAACAAATCATCAAGCGCCACATTTGCTTTAAAAGAAAGTTGTTCAAAATGATTTTCTTTGTCATATATTGTAATATCCTCTTGGCTTATATTCAGGCCAAGTTGACATTTAAGCATTGCACTAACAAAGTTTTTATCATCACTTTCATTAAACATATTCACTTCCTCTTTAATGAAGAAAGGAAGCAACCCCCACGGGGAATACGCTTCCCCAATGGGTAAAATTAATTACATAGAAAGCAGGTCATCTGAATGCTCTGGAGCATACGAATTAACTTGCTTAAGCGAGTTATTTATAGCCTTTCGATAAAGCGATGAAGAGTGTGACTGAACCATTTTATACTCAGTTACGAGAAGAGGTGATGTAAAGCAACCTAAGTTCGCATTGAGGGATAAAGATCCACCGTCGCAAGCTTCTATAACAGCGTAAATACGCCGCTTCATCACCCTACCCGACAGATAACGATTAACATGGTTCAGGAACTTATCCGCTCCTGAAACACTACACACATTCCAGTCAGCAGAAATTATCTGGTCTGCGACTGAAACGGGTACAGGTTCGACTACTATCTGGGCATTGATTTGATGGTCAACACTGAAAAAGCTGGTGACTACTTGTGGAACTGAACTCTCCGCAATCTTTTCTGTAACTGCGAAAATCAGCGGCAAAGCCGTTGATAAGCGCGAGCGTAAAAGTTCATGCAGATGATTGATAAAATTATGTCCTTTTTCAACCATACCAAGTATTAGATCCTTGTCTGCATTGCTGGAGCGGTAATATACATACTCCAGTTTTTCACGGTTCACACCCTCATTTAGACAGTCCGGCTCAATATCCACAAGCCGCAGGTGAGCAGTTGACACTGAAACCTCAAACCGAAAGGTTTCAAGAGTGACCGGCCCAGCCTTCAACAACGCAGCTCCTGAGCAATATTGTGCTATAGGGTGGTAATCCACGTCATGTCCCCATAAAGGCTCACAATCGCGCAGATATCGCCTTAAATGCGGCATTAAAGTCCGGACAGGAATATCAGCCTTAACAACTCGACTCTGAATCACACCCGTTTCCAGATTGACACTTTGGATCACGGCTCCTTCAAAGCCCATTTTCACCAGCATCGCTTCAATTATTTTATAAATCGCTTTCATTTTGTAGCCCTCGGTTAAGAGGGAATCCTCTCCAAGGGAAGAATTCCCTCAGGGATTAGATAAGTTGATAATAAGTATTAATACCCGTTACGAATCGCGTGTTGTCTTTCACTCAGGTATGCTTCGTATTCATATTTTCCGGATGCGAAACACTCTTTAAAAAAGACACTGCAAAACGCCTTAAGATCATCTCTGGCATGCATTTCTCTATCTGACATAACTTTCGCATAGTCAGATGTGTCAACATCTGCTAAACGCCATCCGTATTTCATGTAAACACGATTACTGAGGGCAAAGCCTTTAAGATAGCGACTTGCATTTTTCATAATCTGACGACTACCTGACAAGTTAGACAACAACCTATCAGGTGCAATCATCGTTTCAAGGATATCAACTGGCAGACCCTTAGAAAATATTTGTACATTATAACTGCCGAAGCAATCATGATACTTAAAGTCTTTTATAAGACGGTCTGGTTGATCAGATGTAATCTTGTTTAAAACATCAAGTGCCAAACGTATACCTTCCTTCACTATTTCATGTAATTCGAAATTCACAAATGAAAAGAAGGAACTCAGGCCATCCTTGAACGTGAGATAGTCTTCACAAAAACGTCCTTGTCGGGTCAGATGTAGCAATCGTTCCTTATTATATTCACATTCAGTCACGTCGTAACTATCACCGCGTGTCAGAGTGAATCCTTCCCTTGAGGAAACTGGAAATCTAATATGGTCAATTAAAAAAGACCGATTCCGTTTATTTTTAACTACATCTAACTGACATTTAACACAATCCGCGATGTCCTGGTCTTCAAACCCAGGAAACGGGATATCTAAAAATGTTGAACTGTATGCGGGGGCATACGAATAAAGAAAATCAAATGAAACATCGGCGTCACAGCATATTCCAGTAAATTTACCGTCGGTGCCACTCAAGCAGATAACATTACTGATCTTCACTGAATGTTTACGCGATATCAGAAATGCATTAATGATTTTCTCAATAATTTTCATGTAATCCTCACTTAAATAAAAAATGGGATTACACCCATCAGGGATGTAATCCCCGGATGGGTAATGTTAATCAGAAATCGTAAAGACCTAAATCTTTATTTCGCCCCGAAATCGTGGAAGATATAAGGCGATTGACACGTTTCTGTATATTATGCTCAGATGTCTCTTTTATAAAAAGTGGTAATGACTTACCAAGAGACCGTCCATTTTTTGAATATTGACAGACTATATAGCCATGTCTCCAACCAGTACTGATATAAGACTGAATGCATTTGATAAACCCAGAAGCCGCCGCTTCTGTTCGTAAAGAGGCATATGATTTCAGATACCTTTCTATTGAACATAGTGCAACAGCTTTAAGAGTCACCTCCAGCATTTCATTCCCGTGCTTAACTCTCTTAATCAACTGATCTTCATTCCGTTGCAAGTATACATTTCGCAGTCCTGCAATCAAAATTAAAACCTGTCTGAGTAATGCACAGAGCCTATTACGAACATATTTCATGAAATCTTCAAAATACAAAAGCCAGAAACAAGCCGCCTGACTTATTAAGATTTCATGCGAGCAAGACAGCATCTTAGCCAGCTCGATATCTTCAGTTCGAAAAGAAAAGTTACTTTTCTCAAACTGCTGTTGCTTTGAATTACACGTATAGAGCTCTATCCATACAGAGATAAACTCAAGTGACTCCATGTCTTCACAGAGCAATTCAGCACTGTTGATACACTGCTGAAGTTCAAGGCCGATATCATACGAAACCGGACAATCTTTCAGAGACTCAACGTAGTCAGGGACGAACTGAGATAAATGCGTTGTTTTCAGATACAGGCTGAGATGCACTTGTGTCAATGGCTTTACCAGCGACGTTACAGGCAACTCATTAATGGAAGTTGGTACAATGCCATTCTTTATCAGAACCGCATTGACCAGATCTGTAGCTAATTTCATAAGACCTCCAGATTCAACTCTGAGGGCCACCCCGATGGGAGGTGCCATCAGGGATGTAGTAAAAATATGTGTTATCTTTATGCGCAAAGTGCCATGACATTGTCGATATAACTGACAAGTGATGGTCGCTCATCCTTTACTGCAAAGTGACGAAGGCCATCAAGGTTGTATGCTGGAAGGAAATCGGCATACCCTCGCGCACGAAGATCATCAATAACAAGTTTTAAATAATCAAATTTACCAAGTGAACCTCTTAATGGAGGTCTTCCCGGCTTGGACAAAATTTCAAAAGCTTGCTGCCAGGTGATTTCTTCCGCTTCTCGTGTTGCAAGATTAAAATGCACATACTTAAATGCTTTATAATCTCCACGACTTGTAAGATAGTAATTCGGAAAGAAGTATTTATCACAACGCAACAAACAGGTTCCTGAAGGACGAATAACGTACAACAGGTTTTTGTCTTTATCTATTATGCTGTGCTTTAAAATCGTAAAGTCAATTTCACTATCATGAAGGTAATAACACGATGATGGTTGCTCAACTATACGAGAAGAAATCACAGCAGCGAACTTATTAAATAAATCTTGATTTTCAATATTCATAACAATGCTCTCCGATATTAAACGATGAGCATCACCCTAACGGTAATACTCCCGTCAGGGGTTTTAAGTTTTATGGATATACCATGTCATACAACCGACCGTAGCCAGATGTATCGCACATTTATTAAACTGAGCAAGCATCTCAGCCGTAAAAAAAACCTGAATAACAGGTGATTTTCACGAAGGAAATCGGATTATCTGTTTAGGATTTAACGTAAATAAACACTAAAGAGATAACCCCCCCCGGCCTGAAAAGGCGGGGGAGTTATCGGATTTAAAGCTGAGCAAGACATTCAGGAGCCCATTTTACGGGGAATCCATCCGGTCCTGTTAATTTTAGTACATCGTTCCAGTCGACTCCTTTCTTCCCTACAGGAATATCGAAATCAGGTTCAAAGACTTTAATTATCAGCTCTGAAGTGGGATATCGCTTTGCAAAAAACTCTTTCATACGTTCCTGAAGTCGTTTAGCTGACTCCATTCCCGGGGAAGTGCCTTTTGTATTCACAAGATCCTTATCCGCCCAGATGTAAAACTGTATTACTTTCACACCAGGGGGAGGCAGGAGACTATCCGGCACTTCAACGTTTTCAAGGCACCAGGCAGAGCTCGCGGCCCAGCACGGTGTTGAAGTCGCTTCAGTAACTGACAGCGCGTTTTCTATGCCTTCAGCCACACCTAACGTCCAGGTACGGGTACCTGGATTGAAGTGTGGATCGTACAGCTGAATTGAGCCGCCAGTCATATCGGCAGGCGGTTTCATCATCAGTTTCGGATTCTCAACATGTGCCTTATCACCATTTAACTCGACGAACGTTCTGTGGATTGTCAGAGGACGCCCACGGGTATCGCGATAAATTGCGATCATTCCCGGGTAAATCGTGGGTTTTTCCAGTGACTTATCCATGTAGTAAAGTCGTTTGTTCAGACCTAAATCCTTGGGAAGGTTGCTCAGAACTCGATTAAGACCTCGATTTCGGAGATACACCCACACAGGGCTCTCAGGTTTGATTTCACCGGTATAGTGATATATCACTTCAAGTTTACGCCCTCGTTTTTCAACTTCATCGCTGTCAAGCGTTTCGGTTGCACGAACTGTTGATTTATAACGACGTTCACTTTCGAGATCCGCATCAGTTAATGGAGCGTACAAATCCATCCCAAAGAAATCAGTCAGGATCTTCTTACAAGTCTGGGTCTTGCTCAGCTTGTAGTACTCTGCCAATACATCAATACCGTCACAAAATGCATTCACTGGAAAATCATTGTGAATGGCACAACCGGTAAAGAGGTCCTTTTTACGGAACCGGAACTTTGATTTCCCGACCCCACTAAATGGGCAAGGAACCTGGCCAGGTGCTTTATCACAAGCGTCTTTAAATGCCGGTATTCTATCGAATACATAGCGCCAGCCTGATACTTCCGCTATACGAGCGTGAACCATTTTTATAAAGTGGTCAGTGACTTCATGTGGTGTACGCTTAACAGCCTGGGATGCATAAGTCATTTGTTCTCTCTTATCTGGCATTGTGGGTTTCTCAATGCCCTCTGCGATGCAGAAAACAGGGAGAAACCCACAACGCAGAATCTAAGAATGAGGGCCCACAAGGGCCCTCAACAATTACGCTTCAGTCTTGAAGCCGATATTTTCAAGACGCTGGATAAAACCATCAACCATTGACGTTGCCATTTCTCCATTACCCTCTGGTATAGATACATCCCGGAGAATTCTTTCTTCTGGCAATTCACTTTTGACAATTTCACCCATGCGACCAAAAATACGGACACGATGCATCGTCCCGACTTTTTCATACTCGACACGGTAAGTCTTTATCTGAGTCATATATTGCTCCTTAATCCTTCAGGGAGCAAAGCGACCCAACCGGGCGTCGTTTTGCCCCGATTGGGTAGAGTTTAATTAGATAGAATTTGATGTACTAATTTACTGACCTCATTCGGCAATAAAGAAATATCATCAACATTTACGAAGGTGCCCTCATTAAAACCCATCAACACATCAGTTTTAATACCAACACCAGCGATTTCAATGCCGTTACTTTCAGCAACTGAAAAAACATCATTAATGGTGTAAGCCGACTCAGTCGGATAACCATCAGTAATAAGGAAAACAATTTTCCTGTCAAACTGGCTTTCAAGTAACAACTCTAAAGCAGCATTTAATGCAGAGCCCGTTGGGGTATTATTGCCCTTGCAGCCAAGTGAGAATTTTGAAAGTTTCTCTTCCGCGTTTTCATCAAACGTTTTGATAACTTCAAAATCTTTGTCTACAAACGGATAAATCACATTAGCAACATGCATTTTTGAAATAGCTTCAATTGCCAGAGTTAATGCAAGGTCAGTCTTAATTGCATGGATATAACGGTGTTCCAGACTCATTGAACCTGAAATATCACGAACAATGACCAAGCCGACGTGGCCCCGGTTTTTAGATTCGCTTTGTGACCGAAATACATCCCTAACACCCATCGGAGACTGAATCAGTCGATTAATATCGAATGACAAGCCTCTATCACGGGTTTTAAATTGACCACGCATTTTTACCTGCTGTAAAACAGATAAATCTGCCCCAAGGGTCTGGCTGATATTTAATGCTTCATTGTAGACATTCAGATCAATGTTCAAATCTGGAACATCCCACTCACTTGCACCAAATTCAGCTTTAACCTCATCCGACACACTGGCAGCAATTACGGAGATCTCTTTTGCAAGAACCTCATGAAAATCCTCGCTTTCCTCATCACTGTTTAAAAAATCATCCAGCAATTTGGCAAGCATATCCCACTGTTCAGGAGAAAAGTTACTTTCCCCATCAGAAGAATTTCCATTTGAACTGTCGTTTAGGGAAGGTGTCGAGTCAGCATCATCCGAGCCGGGGGTCGCCGATTCATCACCTTCAGACTCACCATCAGGTTCGCCGTTAGAGTTCTCAGCATTTTGTTCATCCCCTCCTGATTGGTCCGGTAACCCATTACCTTCCGCAGGCGCCTTACCATCACCAGAATCATCGCCTTGACCTTCTTTATCACCATCCCCTTCACCCTGGCTATCACCATTGGGTTCGGTATCAGGTTCATTCTCAGAGCCAGATGATTCATCTGTATCGTCATGCGGGTCTTTCGACTGCTCCTCTTCTTGCTGTTTCTCTTTTGCTTCATCCCTTAAACGCTCTAAAAGAGCCAGAGTTTTACGCGCCAGAGAATCGCAATTTTGCGTACTTTTGCAACTTAAAGCTTGATGAATGATCTCATCGACTTCTGAAGTTACAGGTGCAAGGATTTTCTTTGCATAATCGAAAAATGGGTCAAGCGTTTCTTTATGCCCTTCTTGTTGGAGAACGTTAACCCGCAATGTATTAAGCAGGTACATTTCAATAAACTGAACCGGGTTTTGAGGGGTTGAAGAAATATCAACCGTCATTCGCCCAGCTTCAACCATCAAGGCATAAGTCACCGCGAGGCGTTTTTTTGCCTCCTGATAATCAATACCCGTCTTCTCTTCCATCTGGACATCATCAAAAAGATTAATAAGTCCTTTTAGTCGACAAGCACGAGCATATGCTTTTTGCTTTTGTTTTAGGTTTTGAAAATCAGCCTTCAAGTCATCATCAATACTGATGAAGCCATCTGCATTGATCAATTCTCCAACAAAAGCTTCACGGTATACTTCATGCTCTGTATAACGACCGTGTCCTGCTTCATGACATATGAATCCTTCAATTAGCTTGACAAATCTCTCATCGCTATAATCACCGTTAGGTAAAACACAGACATTGTTTTGGGTGTTGAAATAAGGTGTACTCACCTTATTGTCAATAATTACATAAATCCCATTTATACCGCTTATCACGCTGGCTATATTCGTCAGGCGTTGAATATGGCGTGGTGAAGATTTTAAATCAAATTTCATTTGAGTACCTTTATTTGATAAAGGGTACTCACCCAGATGGTGAAGTACCCATCTGGGGATATTTTTACAAGACTAAATTACCAACCGGTCAATTCGAGTTCGCAGTCAAATGCTCTATTACTACCACTGGCCTGAATAGAAACATCTTCATCAGGGCCAACAGCAGGCTCAGGTGCAGTCACTGCCTTGTTCTCAAGATCTTCAACCGGGTCTTCTCTGAAAACATTTGCTGAAGAAAAAACATCATCCTCAGCAGTATTCAGAGAGTTAGCCGCTGTAACCTGTGAATCGATATTGAATGACCGGGTTATGGAATCCAGCCAGTCGGTTACCTTTTGTTCACCGGAGATAATACGTTTCAGCATTGACGCATCACTCATGAAATAGAACCACTGCTTTAATACCGCAACATCACGGGGAGAAGAAATGGCACCTTTTGGTAAATTATTCATGATATGCTTAATAGCTTCTGCAAGAACAACAGCCTCTTTATGAATGAACATGAAGCTAATTATTTTATCCTGCATCTGCTTTAATCGGTCAATCGTGCTGGAACGCAAATTATCATTTTTGCTGATTTTTGTATAAACCTTCATAGCTTCATCGGCCAAGTCAGTTATCAGTTGTTCTTGATAAAAGTCCTGCGTTTCATCCCCCTCCACACTAATCGGTGAAAACGGAATGAAATGTGCCAGATTAAACCGGAATGATTTAACAAAATCATCTTTAGTCAATTTCAACTGGTCAATTAAATCTGACATCAACGGACTGCGATCTTTCTCAGCCTGAATATGAGTGTCATAGTTATCAACCACGTTCTGGATACCGGCTTGAAATTCACGTTCGATTTCTTGTGCCTCTTCGAGAAACTCCTCCATCCTTTCAACTGGCAGTATCCACATATTGCTATAGCGGATGCACAACCGTGAACAAAGGGTTGAAATTCGACTAGTGATAGTGCTTTTGAAACTCAGTGCCTTTATGTCTATCCAGCGAACTTCGCTTTTAGACACGCTCTTCTGGTCTGTTATATCATCACCGCCATAGGACAGTTCGATTTTATCAGTTCGCCGAGAGCCCTGACACCCACTAATTTCAATTTTTGTTATAACAGCACCTTCCAGCAAGTCAGGATATGCTTTTATAAAGTTTTCACTGATTTCCTTTGCAGAAACTTTATTAAGTTTAGAAGTATTGAAAGTCATAGGTTTTCTCCAGATTTAGAAATGGGAAAACCTCCCCGTCGGGAAAGATTTCCCGATAGGGTTAATAATATTACTTTTCAAGTGTTGTTAAAAGAATTCCAGGAAATTCATTTTCGACATCCGCCGATTGAATGCTCCCTTGATACATGAATCCTTTTGATTCAAGGCCCTTAATCATGGCTTCCATATCTTTGTTACAGACTTCATAACAAATAAATGAATAGTCATTATTATGCTGCTTCAGACCTATATATTGATTTCCATCTTGTGCAATCACGAAAGTTTCAGTTCCGTTTGCACTCAGAAAACCGTAAAACGTAAGATGAGCAAAGTCTGTCACACGGCATTCAGCCTTCTGATAACTCGTCCCATCTATAACTACTTTTTTGCAGTGTAATACTCCATTGTACGGTTCTTGTCGTCACCGAGAATTAAGTCGATGGCTTCCAACACCATACCAGTGGCATGTGCAGGCAGAGCCGACGCAAAAGCAATTTTAAATGTATCCAGTAAGGACATGGTCTTTAACGTCATTGACGTTCCAACCCATGCCACAAGCTGGCGTATATCCATTACACTGTCGTCAGTTCCTGTGTTGTTTACTGCAACGGCTACCGAAACGAATTTTTCAATTACCAGCATAGGCAGGTTATTGTAGCGTTTAAGCAAAACGTTGGTTAATGCAACCTCTGAAGGCCTTTCCATCTCCACAATCAGGAAGCGCTTGATAAACGCTGCATCCTGCCGCTGCGATGAAACGAACTTACGAGATCCCCCACTCATGTTTGTGTTTGAAGTACCCATAAATCGCGTAAACTTATTTGCCTTAACCACTTCGCCACCGTTGGCAGCTAGTGACCAGGGCTTTCGCTCTATAGGCATATGAAGCTTTGCGGCAGTATCAGGGTCAATCTTGTCCACTTCATCCAGAAGAATGAGGTGGCCTTCCTGAAATGCCGTTACAAGCTCGCTAGGCACAAAACTGGTGTTACCGTTAATAAGACTACGCTCACCTTCCAGCTCATCAGCGCGAATATTGCTGTTGATTTGCTTTATGGTTAGCGGCCAGTTCAGCATATGGCTAATATACATTGCCATTTCAGTCTTACCTGATCCAGATTCTCCTTTCAGGCATACACTCAAATCTATATCGTTACTTACAAGCAATTTTACTACTTGCTCAAGTATTCGAGAATTTGGTATATAGTCCTTATTCAGATTCGCACGATATGGAGAAAACTTTTTAAACACTGGAACAATCATATCCTCATCCATCTCAGGAATGCCAAATAAATCTTTTGCTTTGACAAGATAATACTGTTCTTTATTCGCAAACATCTTACTTGATATAACATTTGCGGGTAACAGATTACCAATGATTTCTTCCTGTACGGAATTGTCGGATTTTAATACAGTTGCGGCGTTAGTCATTTTTAAAACTCCGGTAAAATGCAAACACCGCCCGCTGGCAGATGTTTGCCAGTGGCATGTTAGTGGAAAGTCATCCTACACGCCGTCGCCATCTGTGTTCTGATAGCGGCAACGTTGTAACCAAGATGAGTTCCTACGATTTCGAATACTTCTGACTCAATCCATTCAAACTGGCGTTCAAATGTAGGGTTTACGATTACCCAACCAAAAGTATCTCTTAAGGTTAACTTGTTATTAACGACAAGTTTTTCAAACAAATTAATTGTTGATTTAAATACTTTAGAATAGACATCCATTATATCCCGATCAGTCCATTTCATTGCCAGTTTGTTTTCTTGCAACAAATAGTCCTGTTCGAAAAAGATATCCCATCCCATCTCTTCCTTACAATCATGCAGAATAACCTCTTTATCTTGATGATAACGAGCTAATTCAGCATTTTCACCTCCGTAACTGTGCGTATATTCATATAAGCTTTTTTTAAGCTCTGACCTGAACTCAATAGCATCAATACCATGAGTGGCACATGTAAGCTCAAATGATTTCGACATATACCACCGTGTTTCGGCTTCAAGAAGCGGATTCACGGTTATGTTACCGAATTCATCAGTGGAATAGAGTGATTTTGTAATGACGAGATGCCTTACGTTTTCCAACGACTCTTCCATTGCGACGACGTATAACTGATATACATCTTCAGGGGCCCAGTCAAAAACCAGACCACCTAACTCCGCACTGTACTCTTCTAGAGTGAAGAGATAATCAGTTTCCGCAGCAAAACTAATGTCATGCAGAATTTGATTTTTGAGTAGTTTGGGACAATTACCAGGCAAAGCAACATCTTCCGACACACTAGGCTCCAGTTCCGGGCCTGAATGTTTATCTTCTGATTGAATACTTTGTTGTGCGGCTATTGCATCATTTATATAGTCAAGTGGAGACTCAACTATAGTTATTATTTCTTTTTCCTCTTCTTCAAAATCGAATATAGAGAAAAAATCCATTTGCTTACTGCAAAATGCAGTCGGCCTTATTTTTTGTTTCATGGGATCTCCTAAGGGAGAACTCCCATGAAGGGATTTCTCCCCTTTTGGGTGGTTTAAATGTCAGATCTGTCTAAAGCTACTTTGCCCAAAACCCTTAGGAGGTTTAGGTATGTGAGCTAACTTACTTGTTGCAACTACTCTCATGTAGTCAAGAGGATGCTCTCTCCCTTCCAATGTGATGGTATCCACAACAAGATAACCGGAGACCATTAACTCATCACCTTGATTTATACCAGTGAAACAGCCTGAATACATCTCTGGTGATACTTTGATTTGAATCGAAAATTCTCTCTCAGTAATTTCACCATTAATTTCAGTTTTCATTCTGTTTTTGAGCTTTATCAATAACCCAACGTTTCCGCTAGTCATTTCTTTCTCCATTGCACTGATAACTATCCCGGACACTTTTACTTCATTAACATATTCAAGATATGACATTACTTCTCTCCTCAATTTAAGCAAAGAGAAGCCCCGTCAGGGTTTCCCCTTAACAGGATTAGATAAATTTGTTTACAATGAACATAAATGTCATCATGGCAATAACAGAAAAGCCAAACAGCTGACCAAAAGATCTTGGTGCTTTTACCGTTTTAGCGTTATTGATTTGTGCCAAGAGTTCATCAACTGTCGCTTGCCGTTTATCTGCTTTCATTTGATAATCTAAACATTGCTCCTCGCGTTTAGTGAGAAACTCAATTTTCGACTTGATAGCATAATCCCAGCCTTTGGAATCGAAAACGCTCAATTCACTAAAGGTGTGTAACATGAGTTCATCAGGAAAACCTAACTCTTTCATTAATGGGCGAACGGCTGCATACATTGCATCTACAGTTTCATAATGTGCTTTGGTCACTTCATTAAATCGATTACGCAATGCTAATTTCTCGCGCTTCTCAATAATTTCAGAAACCCAGGCAACCAACTGATCATTTTTTAACTCTCTGGATTTAGCGAGTGAATAATCAAGGTTATCCACATCAAGAAATGTGTTCAACCCGTACTTTTCAAACTCTTCATTTAAGAACTTATCCAGATCGGCTAAAGTTTTAAACATTGGAATTGCAGGTGCTTCTTTGAGAAGTGTGTAAGCTTTCTCAAAGTCAATTGGATTGACAAGAATTTGCTGCATTTCCACATGATAATAAGTAGAAAAAGCAGAAAGCTTTTGAGCCAGCATTGAAACTGATTTCAAAGAATTCAGTTCAATTATGGTTGGACCATCTTCATTCATAATAACAATAAGGTCATTATCATGCCCTGAATAAACATTCAGAGAATCCAATAACTTCTTGTTAACCACCTTATCCATATCTGGGATCAGATCAGCGAAGGCGATGAGAAGAGCTTTACTGCGTGCTTTACTTTTAGACATTTGGGGTCACCTATATATAGTAAGAAGGAAGGAATCATTAAATATCCCAACACAAAGGCAAAGCCTGTCATTCATCTCCCGTAAGCTATGAACCGCCTGATTTATACTTTCTGGCATTAGAAGTACGCAACGAAAATAGCTCAATTAAGAGCTAAGTTAGTTACGATTTGGTAAATTCGATTGTCCTTTTTCAGACATGGGAAAGGCACCAGCGACAAAGGTGACATTTTGCCGGTGGTGCCTTGCAGCTTTAGAAAGCTGGCCGCTTTTCACGGCTGAATATGCGCTTAACGCGCAAAGTAACTTTTATAAAGTTACTTGAAATGTGGGAGCAATAAATTCAAGCTCATATACGTTATACTACACGGGTTCATTCCTGTAAATAAAGAAATCAAAATTATTCTGTCAAAGGGGATTCTGTTCTACTTTTCGCAGCCTCTTTCAATTTATCTTCAGCACATTCGCTTAAAAAGAAAGACGGATCACCGTACCACATTACATGCAGCTGTTGCTCTGCTCGTGTAAACCCAACAAAAAGCAGTCGTCTTTCTTCTTCAATCGCCTCCTGCCCCACTGACCGCTTACTTGGAATCTGATCTGCATTACAACTCATAATAATTACATTTTTCCATTCAAGACCCTTCGAACCGTGCAACGTCGATAAAACTACTTTATCCGGTGTATATTCCTCATCCTTCTTCTTTGGCCCCAGACACATCGCCGCAGCTCGATTTATCATATTTTGCCAGCCTGTCTTTTCGGCCCATTGCTTACAGGTATCCAGCGCAATTCTGCTCAGTGATGGTGATCCTTTCTGCGTCCTCATTTTTATCGACGACAACTCCATCCACTTAATCAGATTTGCGAACCTTTTTTCTATTTCAACCTTTTCCCGAGTCTCCTGTGTAAACCGGGTGAAGTTTGAATGAAGCGTTCTTGTTTCCAGGGAACTTTCATTCGGGATGTTCAGTTCACCAAAAGTTACTTTTCTTCCTTTCATGCTCAATGCTGTCTGGTCCAAGACCTCTTCATTTTCACCGAAAAGCGCCAGCACCCTCTTCATTAACCGGACATCGTTGGAATGTCGGAAGAATGCCATCAAATGCAATACATCGCTTGTCTCCTTTTCATCCCAAAATGACTTCCCACCATAACGAAGTACCGGCTGCTCTATCAGGCTTTCAAGCTGATCGAGATGTGCATTACCTCTGCTGAGGATTGCCCACCCAATCGGGTCTTGGTTAATCAGATTGAGAATGCCTTGAATTTGCTCATCCATATCAACATATGAGCGGAAATGAACTTTTCCCCCACCGCCCTTAGCTGAACGGAGATCTTTAGCGTATCTGTAAACATTTTTTTCAATCAATGCCCCTGCTATCTTCAAAATCTCTGGTTCACATCTGAAACAAGTATTCAAATAAAATATGTTGGGCCTGAATTGTTTTTCAAACTGCTGGAATATTTTGACTCCACCTGATGCCCTGAATGAATAAATTGCCTGATCATCATCCCCAACGATGCTAGTGTTAACACCTGCCCTCGTATGTAGTGAGATCCAGGCATACTGAATCGAGTCGGTATCCTGAACTTCATCTACAACTAAATGTGTCAAGTTAAGTGGCTGCATTTTCCCCGAGTACATCTGGCCCACAACAAAACGTGAGAGTGCATTCAAATCTGCAACGTGGTCTTTCTGACATATTGCCTGATAGGTGTTGAACAAGTGGATTTGTTGCCGCGTATGGCGAACTGAAATGATGTCCGTATCCATTTCCCTTCCAATCGCGTCAATAGCAAATTCTGCATCCGGGTATCGAAAAGGCGCGCCGGACTCCTTCAATGCCCTGTGAATTACAGAACGCTGTGCCGAGCTAATCAACATCTTGCCCTTCCAGTTGACCATATCCAGTTGCATCCGGATAAAGCCGTGGAATGTATTGACCAGCACCCTATCCTGGTCTTTCTTACTTAATCGACGTTTCAGTTTTTCAGCCAATGAATTTGTTGCTGCACGGGTAAATGTGACCATCCCCACTTTGGCATAAGGGAACTGCCTGAGGATAGAGATCACCGCCTCTATCATCGTGAATGACTTTCCAGATCCCGGTGCTGCAATAACCATATTATTAGCATTTGCATTTTCAATGATGACCCTTTGCTCATCTGTTGGTTTACCCATAAAAGCCTCTGAATATTTAGTCCCCTTTATTATACGATTTAAATTTGACGGATTTTTCTTTACAAGACTCATTTTTGGTCACTTCATATTTTTCCATTTTTTCTTCATTTAGGTTGTTTGAGAAACTGGCGAGTATGAAATAATGCTTCTAGACATAAAATTCATTCAAAAAGGGTCATAAATGAAAAATAAACGGTTTGTATCCTTGGTTTCAGCTTTAGTTGCAAGTGCGTCTCTGGTAGGGTGTGCTGGGAACGCAGGTCAATCCCCTAACTCCGCCCAGCACAGCGACACTCATGGGCTCTACTGGCATGCTAACGCAAAAGATTCTGTAGCCAAAAATGCTTACTCTCTGGCCGGGTTTGACGTTTCTTTTAATGAGGAAACTGTTCAGCCAGGTGGTGATGCAGATAACTTCCTTTCCAAACTCTTGATTAGCGGCTCTATGGGATATGTGACAGGCGGTCTCAGCGGATTAAGCATTATGAGTTTGGGCTCTCTATACAGCTCCTCTGACGCCGAATACATTCAGGTTAACCAGTATGTTGTCTTTGTCCCGAACCCGAAGAAACTTCCTTATAACGATGAAAGCCTAGTTCGTGCCGGTGCTGCGTATGTTTACAATCACACCAAAGAGTCACAGGTAATGCTCGGATTCAACCCATCGAAGCAAAGTGCAGCTCTGGCGTCCTGCAAGATTGATAGGGCGGTCATCAATAAATGGAGTACATGCGAGCTCACTTCAAAACCAGCTCCTGACGTAATGCCAACTAATTCCATGTACAGCTTCCAGGCTATTCGCCCTGCGACTGGAACTGAAATTCCCCAACTTAATCTACCTGCCGGTGAGTATTCAGTTATTCGTTACGTGTTCATTCCATTTAAAGGCAATGAGTCAAGCAATAATTTCTCAGGTATTATTTTCCGTTCTGATAGTCCAAAGTTCACCATGCCAGGCGGCGCAGCTGCTTCAATTAATGGGAAAGACTATTACCTCTTCTCTGGTGAGTATGGTCAGAAAGGATTCCCGGAAAAAACTCTGAAATCAAAATAACAAAAGGGGCTTTACAGCCCCTTTTTTTTAATATTTTGGTATTTCCTTACCTGTAATTGGATCTACATAAGTTGACCCAACTTCACAAATCGCAGGGCGTGGAAGATAGCTACAGTCTACGTTCTCCTCTTTAATGGCCTGAGCGTTTTCCTGTCTGGCTTTTATCATATTCTCCTCTCCTCCCATTGCATCTTTTGTTCTTTCTGATGGAAGTTGATAATTCTCGTTTTTAAATGGCAAATTTGCTGTTATTGACGATTCTGAGAATGTAGCGTACTGGTCCGGTACTTCTCCGACCTGAACAGCATCGTTAATCCATTCTGTTAAATCAATCTTGTCAAAATCTAACTTTTGGATCTGCCCTATTGATAAGCCAACGCAGTTTGAAGTAACCGGGTCTATTCCAAGCTGCGGGTAGGCCTGCTGCATAATAACGCGAGATAACATTGAATTGTAACAGCACATGTCTGTTGCTTTTTTAACACATTTCTTTGTAAATCCCAGATTCAGATATTTAACACAACGGTTTGTATCCAGTGTAAAACAGGATTTCTGATTTTTGTGAATAGATGCTTCCATTTCTTTTTGATCGCAGGCCACCAGCATTTCAAGCAGCATTTTTGTGACTTGATATGCCGTATAAATCCAGCCGATTACATTTAATGCAAGCATAAAGTTTTGAACAGCAGCAGAAAAGACTATTTCTCCCCCCGTTGTCGCTACATTTTTAAATACGAAGTCTCTAACTGTATCGGGAAGCAGGTCATAGGCTTTTTCCATGGCCATCTGCTTAAGTTTACCAAGCCCGAATGAACTCATAGTCTCCTTAGCAAGCTGACCACTTTCACCAGCAGCGGATGATCCTACTGTTCGGCCAAGGTTACCGGCCACGTTTTCGTAAACGCTGGTTATTGAACTGGTCACATTGTTCCACATTTGTCCGACAGTTTTACCTGCCGATGCAGTCCATTCACCCACTGAGTTAGCCATTGATGCCCAGGTTCCGCTCTCCCCTCCAGTCCAGTTTACCAGTTGAGCATTCACTCGGGTCCAGTTCGTGTTTCGGATCATCGACCCGGCCAGCATTATCGCCTCCAGTGACCCAGCAGCACCCTGCGGCTTTTCGCAGCAATCTGTTTTGGCCAGTCCGTTCACAAAACCAACGGACCTGCCGCACCACTCTGCTTTCCCTTCAAAGACAGAGCAGGAGTTAGGGTCGTTTGGATCTTCGCATTTTGCTTCACCTTGCATGTACTGAACCATATTGGAGTACGCGGCCACTTTCCCAAAATCTTTGTTTTCTTCTTTTGGGCCTGTTTCACATGTTCCGCCAGAACATGGGATCATACCTACACAGGAGTTAGTCTGTGACTCTACCTCTCTGACTACGTCTTTCCCTCTGTCACATGTATATTTCTGCTCATACATGTAGCAAGTATTTGTGCCTTCATCGAACCAACCTTCAGCACATGTCTGATTATCTAGCACACACGCAGCATCATTTTTATATGTGCTGCATGCGTCAGGCATATTTTTTATATCGTCGTAGTTGTAGCAAAGGTCTTTGCCTGTGGGGTCTTTCATGATGTTTCCCTTCGCATCATAAGAGCACAGTTTTTCCTTCGCCAGGGGATCACAGAAATAGCCTTCAAGGTTTGTTTTCCAGGTTAAGTATCCTGTATCACCTTTGTAAAGCGGTGTGGCCATCTTAAGCACACTTTCCGGGAGTCGCTTTGTACCAACATCCATGTTGACAAACCTGTCAAACCGACAGAATGAATTCGGCGTTTGTACTGCATCAAAACATCCTGCGGGCTCCTGTATATGTTTATCCTCCAACTTCATATTTTCAAAAGTCATCTCAACTTCAAAATAGCCTTCCCCACCACCGCCAACCCATACGCGCGAAGCCATAGTCACTTCACGATCCTGCTCCTGATATACAGAGGTTTTTACTTGTTCAGTAATATCGTAGACTTTATCGAGCTTCCAGGATTTCTTTAACTCCCATTGACCTTGTGGAGATGGATAATTGCTACTTCTATATGCTCCATCTATATGAGCAAAAATCTGTGTACCATCAAGCGTGACCCTCATATGGTCATCCCACTCTGCGTTAATTATTTTCGCAGTTGCGAGCTTTGCATCTGGATGGAATTTTAAGGTTAATGAGTTGTCATAGACTCCATCGTTCCAATAGTTGTCGTCCCTTCTGCCAAACCAGACTCTCACACAATTATCTCCGCACATGGACATATCACCATTACCACCTGAGATATAAACCGGCACGGAAAAATCACGAGTTATCGTGCAACTGTTAAAATTATCTTTCTTGGGTGAATTGCAGTAAAACTCTTTGTAATCTGGATAGTGCGTAGTAATTGTTTGTTTTGATGTTTCCGTATTACAATTCTGTAGCCAGTTTCCTGTACCAGCTACAGCATTTCCTATTTCGTTTCGACCCGCATTGAACATAGGGTCGTTAGGTTTAATAGTAGATGCTGGGTTTTCTTTATTTGCATTCACCAGAGTACGGTAGGCGACTCCATCATAACTTTGCGCTTCAAACAGCTGACTTTTTCGATTTTTGATGTCATTGATGAAGCCATTTTCATCTCCATACCGGCCACCAGCATTGAACTGAACATCACTGTGCTTCTGCTCTGAGCTGAATAATTCCCCTGTACTGGTTTTGGTACCTGCCGTTGTATTCGGGTTGTTACTTATTCCAATATTACCGCTGCTGTCCCTAGAAAGTAACTTTGCCCCCTCTTTCGTATAATTCGAGTTAATTGTACCGCCCGACATGCTAGGTAATTGTACAGCCTTACCGATCGATTTCCCGTCGGACACCGCATTACTCATAACACTTTCATTTGAGTTCGGCGTCCCGTACTTCCCAACATTTAGGTTTGTTGACTCTGCTTTACCAACATATTTCTCGGAAATTTTGCCGCTCAGATTTTCCCCGGAATCAGCATTTTTATACTTTTCCACAATATCCTGAGCACTGGTGGTTGCGTTCCGGTTGGCGTTGGGATTGGCAAGGTTAAAATTGTTTTCAAGCTGGTCAAAAATCGCATCTGCCGCAAATATTTTAGGCGTTAACGCAATGTTTATGAGCGACACGTAAAATGCCCAACTCATAGTATTAGCTATCATAGACGCAATAATTGCTGAAGAAATTATTTTTCTATGTTTCATATATAATACTCAATGTTTTCAATTAGTTGGGTATATACCTGACGCAGCAATCATTATAGCGCCACAGCATGTAAACATAGTTATCTATGCCGATTTTTTTCCGTCCACCTTTAAGCGTTGACCAGTCATGGACAGAATCGCCTAGGCGATGACAGCAATCCGGACCATTCGCCTCCGGCGTTGGGTAAAGCATTGAAAGTCGGTATTGAGATCGAGGAGTGAAGTATTCCCACGTTTTTTCACACATTGCGTCAGCTCCCATTGTTCTCATAAGCATTCCCTGCCTATGTAACTTCGTCAGTAGACGCTGAGTTATAAGTGAGCTGGTTCTGACGGCATCATCATTCGCATAGATGTGTCCAGTTAACGGGTAAAGGTTCCCATCACACCCGGCACAAAAATATGCAGCCAAATTATCCTTCCCGGCAGTCACGGCCACGCAGTCAGCTGCACATACCATTGAGGCGATAGGGTTTGCAAATACCACAGCTTCGGGGTTTAGCACGAGCGTCAATAGGTCACTTTCCCACATCGGATCTACTTCGCTGATATACGTCAGACTGGCATCAACATAAGGTTCTGCTGTACATTCACCAATAACCAGCAATTTCAACATCGTCATGATTGGGAATTCCCAGAGATGTACGTCGTAGAATCCGGCTTCTGTTGCGGTCATAGGCTGGTTAGTATTGCTCTTGCCGATGTCGAACTGTGATTTTTGCAGCATGGTTCCCTCTAAAAATGGGCTGCACCACGGACTTTTCACCACTTCAACAATTTTTACTGGTTGGAAAAAACTTAGCTGCCATCCGATTTCTGGTATCCCATTTTGATCCGTGCAATAGCAACCAGGGCGTGAGGGGGCGGCACCTTCAGGGGCTGCTCCAATTCCCATGATCCGCATCGGGAAGATACAACTCCAGCAGATGTTTTTGATTAGGCCCTGCCATACTCCCGCTGACTGGCACATTGCTCCCGGGACACCGGTATCTGCGGCCATTGTCATTGCAGGCAGCGAGAGCGACAGCATGACAGCGATCAATATTTCCAAAAGTAACTTTTTTAGCTTCTTCACCGGCACGCTCACTATTTAGTAATGAATGTTGTCACGCTTTCCATATACGCAACCACTTTGTTAAAACACTCTCTCATCTGGTCCGGGTAAGTTAGCGTCAGCCAAGTGGCCAGCAGCGCCCCAAAAATAAATCCTATTTTCATATCAATTCTCCTCTGCCGCGATTTTTGTTCCAATACCACGTATTTCAGCTTCACTGAATTGCGTTATACGGAATTTCTCTTTTTCAGTGGAGATCAGCGCTGGCGTGTTTTTTATCTGGAAACGAGCAATAATTTGCTCATTAACTTTGAACACCTTCCCATTGAATTTTTCGCGCAGATCATTCAAATGATCCCATCCATTTTCCTGTTTGATGCGCGTGAACATCGGCATCACCTGACCGCTGCCAAGACGCTGGCGATATTGCTTCTCTGCCCACTCAAGTTGCCCTGGGTTCATTGGGTCAAAAATTATCATTGTGAGGTTCTGCGGGAACCTGGCCAGTGGGTTAATGAGCTCGCCAGCAGAAGCAATGACGCGACCCTGCTTATCTTTAACGTCCTGAGTAACCCTGATTGTCGGGTCGATTAGCCATTCCTTGTGCTCTTGAGCGGGAGGCAGATTAACCATGTACTGGTTTTTCCAGGTATCAGCGACTGCTCTCTTCTTGGCGCCGTCCCAGTCGTATTTCTGTGCTCGCTCTTCGAGCTCTTTAATAATGCTCTTCTCTTCAACCGGATAGGTCGTACCAGCAATCGGGAAAAGATCTTGGTTGGGTTTTCTGGCCAGTTCGCGCTGGAAGAAATCAACGTTGAAAGAGCCGACCATTTTTGCAAACCGGGATTGCTCACGGGAGATTATTGTCGGGACCTGCGTGATCTGGTACTGGTTAAATGCGTCCGGGTCAATCGTAATTAGTGGGGAGTCAAACTTCCCCTTCACCACCAGCTGGTTGATAGCTGCCTGAGTTTCAGGGAGGCGTGTAGTGCCTTTCTTCAGACCATTAAAAACCACTCTCGCCTTATGTTCTGACGCGGTACGGAGTAGATCTTCCAGGACGTAATCAGGCAAGCTAAATGACGCAAAGATAGTGATACCGTTTTCTGTCGAGAGCACCTCTTCCCGACTGCTGTCTATTTTACGCTCGAAGTCAGCGGCGGTGATTCCTGATGAACCAAACATCTTTTCGATATTCGAAGACTGACTGCGCATAACTTCTGGTTTATTTTCGACGGATTTCAGTGCAGACTCGCTGAGCTGTGAATTTCCCTGAATCTCATCACGTCTGCGAATGATGTCGTTAACTGCTTCCGAGTTATTACTCTGAGCGCGGATAGCCTGCGTATGGTCTATAACTGCCTGCACACTGTCAGCATTCATACCCGGGACATAACCGCGATTTGTTTGCTGACTGAGGTCCCCGTTTTTCTTCATAGCTTCGGCCTGGCGGATGTATTTCTTGGTATCAGGAGAATCCAGAGAACCAGACGGGAGCGGACCTTCTGATGCGTGTGGTACCGGTATTTGGGCGCCCAGAACCTGAGCTTGCCTTGCAATGTCATCAGCAACCTGTTGATACTGGGGGCTAGCCACAGCGGTGGATATTAAGGCGTAAAATGCCAGACAGGAGGCCAGAGGCTTAATAGTTGTTTTTAATTCAAAAGATCGCATATGTTTTCCCAATAACTGAAGTCAACTTAACCGGCCCCCAAAAACGTGAGTCCCATGAGTGGTCCGTTTGCCCAATTAAAAAGACCTCCCCTTCCGGAATAGTTAATTCTCTTTCAATGGTCTCGGCAGGTATGCCGTATTTCACAGAAATACGTCTGGCATTGGCTTTATAAAATTTGTTCCCATTATAAACACCATCCAATGTGACCCTCAGGCGATCTCCGCCGACTCCTGCCACAATTTTAATAACCTTCTCATTTTCACGTATAAAACGGACTGATTTTGGCATATGAAAAGCTATGATATTCCCTGACCTTACCGATTTATCCTTCAGATCGATCATGTAAAAATCAGCAGGTAAACATCCATTTAATAGTCCATGACCAAACGTAAATCGATTAAAAAAAATCAACATAACCAGTATCAGGATTCCGAGATTTATTGGCACGTACCAATCAAAACTCAGTAAACCACGCTTCTTAGGTATGTATTCTCTCATAACCTACTTCTCTCAGAATCAGAAAGCAAAATGGACTGTCTTTTACATTACTTTAAAACCTATTATCCATATTTTGGTACTTCCTTATTTCAGCAAAGCCAGCTATTTCTGATTATTTACCGCCTTTTTTTCTTTCATTCCGTCTTTGATTTGTGATTGTCCTGGCCGCTGTCTTACTCATGTAAAGTAACTTTCCCGACGTTACCCCATCAAAAAGTGAAAAACAAAAAAGCCGGGACATTTCTGCCCCGGCTGTTATTTCATTAGCTTGCCTTACTGCGAGGTTTCAACTGAATCTACGGACTTTGACGCGCCCTCATCCGGACCATAAACGGTCGTACGCTGAGTTGCTGAATCCCCACTATCATCATACGCGACAACTCGTATATCTTGCTTCCCACGATTAAGGTTTTTGGACAGTGTCGCAGTGCTGCCGAAAACATTCCTTAGCTCATCATTGATATACCATTCATATCGAACCAGCTTGCCATCAGTGTCAATACATTTGTTTGTGAAACTCCAGCTCATATTAGACTCTGTGTAGCTTAATGCACATTGCGGAGCCGCGTTTTTAACAACCTCAAAATCAACTGATGCGGTACCTCTTTGGCCCATTTTACTGACAACATCCAGCGTGACTTCGTATTTCTTCTCAGTAAGACCAGAAATTAACTGAGCCCAATAGTTTTTACTACCAGGAACAACCTCGCCGTTTACTTTGTATGTCACAGTATCAATACTGTCAGCAGAGTGCGCCAGTTTAATGTTAGATCTTAGCGTGACATCAAGAGGCGCCCTCATGAACTTATTAGAGAATTTCGGTGTCATTTCTACAGTCATGGGCGTTTGCTCATCGACTACGAAGGTATTTTCAATACGCTGTTCGTTGTTACGGTTATCACGGAAAACGATTACCAACGTATATTTCCCCGGCTTCGCAATTGCAAATTCTTTCGTATCACCATCATCTTTTAAAACTGAGATATTGTCCTTATCGTAGATCCATTCCCGAGAATAAGTTACCCCAGGATAGCCACCGTCTTTTATTCCGCTCAGCGCAACATGTAAGGTCGACGGGGCCATGGTGTATTTAAGCTTTGTACTGACTTTCATCTCAGGAAACTTATACACCCAAGATTTAACAGATACTTTCCGCGTGGAAATAGTACTGTCCTTACTGCCAGCAAGCCATGCACTGTATTCAAATGCCGCATATCCTTGCTTATCCAGCATCTGCTCAGTCAAAGTTATCGACAGATTCGCACCTCTGATTTTTTGTCCGTCAGGGGCAGTCCATTCTTCAATGACGTCATTTCCGTTCTTGAATCGGCTGTTCGGGTTAGTGTATTTACCATCTAAAGTAACTTTACTTCCCACCTCGACGCTTGAAATACCACTTACTGAAACAGATAGGCGCTTGGGTTTAGCGACGGTTAACCGGGCAGACGTCTCTTTCCAGGATGACTCTTCAGCCAACTCATCAGAATCCAGGTAACGCATTCGGGCGTAAATGGTCGGAGGTAGCGTATCAGCGGCCGATACGTTATAGGTAGTGTCACCCTGAACCCAATTCACTTTATCCTCCGACCACATCACTTCGGCCGTACCCTGCGGAATTGGTTCATCGTTATCCAGCAGCGTGACAGGCAAATCATCGCCTTCGAGAATTTCAGCAACATCGATGCTCAGCTTAGGCTGTTTGTACGTTACAACCGTCAGAACGTCGCTATAAGACTCTTTCGACGTAAACTTGTTGGTCATTTTTGCCCTGTAAAGCCATTTACCAACCTCAGTTTTCCTGATCGAAATGCTTCGCTTCCCTGTCATGTCCTGAAGCATAGTCCATGTCTGTCCATTATCAGAAGACTCCTGCCACTCGGTAGGCGCCAGCGCATCGGAGTTAGCTGTACTGGCCGATTTGAAGTTAACAAGCGTACTGAGCGGGATACGTCCGATAATCAGACTCTTTGAGAGATTACCTTCTAGCTCTTCGCCCTTATAAACACGGATGCTAACTGCACTGGTTTCCCGGGTCAGTTCGAAATCTGCGAAAGGCGATCGTACTTTAGCAATCCCGACAAGTCGCACGTTCCCGAGGTCCAAATTTTCTATCTTGATCTTGGTTTCAACCACCCCGGCATCATTCACGGGCAGTGCTTCGGTTAGGGGTGTACGTTCATACGTCGTTTTATATCGGCCTGTTTCTGGATCTTTTCCATAAACACTTTTCTGAGCGTAAATGGTTACATCCCAGTCCCCCATTGTTGTCCGACTAAATGAACTTTTGCGGGTTGAATTGTTATAGCGGCCAACAGACACCTTCAATGGCAATTCCATCGTGGTAGCAGTCTTTTTGTCCTCAATTTCCATTGCCGCTCTAATGTTAAAGTCGGGTACCGTATACACATTGAGCGTATCAACGGTTCGCATAGTCGGTTCCTTCGAGTACTCGACAGCTATGTCGAAGACATTCTTCGTCCACAACGGGGCTGATGCCACTTTAAGACGTTGAACAAACGTCGTTGCATCGTTATTTGATGAACGGTTCTTAAACGTCGTTTTTACGCTTTCCCCCCCGTTTTGTGAAACATAGACTGTCACATCAGCAGGAACCACTTTTGCCAATAGACGAGCTGCTTCCCCGCCAGTGGTATACGCCAGTGCGGTGTTATCGTTAATCCCCGTCAACACCTTGTTTTTCTTGTAGGTAAGGACCGGGTTATAAGGTAACTGCGTAATCAGCACATGGCGGTTTCTGGACGATACAGCTTTAGAGCCCTTGCCGTTTATCATATAGACCTGATAGTCGAGCAGGTTATCGCCTGTTTTATTGAAGAACCCTGTCAGGCCTGGCGTCCGGCCTTTAAAGTAAAATTCAAGCCCGTCAGGCACATTGTTCCACTGAGGGTAACAGGCGGTGATATCAGATTTGTCACCATACCATTCAAGGTATGCCAGTGCGTTCTCTTCTGTAGTAAAGAGAGTGCATTTATCACCGGCCGTCTGACTCATGAGATCGGTATACTGCCGAACTCGTGAGTACAATGTGATGTCTTTCTCAAAGTTTTTAAGCGTGAATCCTGTTGGTTGATACGTGAAAGTAGTATTAAATGTCACAATCTTGCCGTACAGGTTTTCAGCTATGACCGTGATTTCATGGTCAGCATTCACTTCTAGATCATCCCCAACCGGCAGATAATAAATGCCTTTGTGGTTCGTGGGGGTGAGCTCAACAAGTTTGTTATCTATCGTAACAGCTTTAATATCCGCGACTCCGGCCTGGCCCTGGAATGCGGCAACAATAATTTCATTTAAGAAATACACAGGAGCTCGTTTGGCCAGAGCTGCACCGTCCTTAAGCACCATCAGTGTTGGGTTATCAGAAAGCATCAGTTTGCTTTCAGGCTCATTGTACGTAGAGGTATTCTTGCTATTGTTCTCTACCGTGAACGAGGCGGCATAAGAACCATTCGTCAAGTCTGTTAAGTCAAAGATATACAGATATTCATCGCCGACTTTCTGTGGCCCGCTCACGGGCTGAAGAGTACGACGTAGCGGTGTTGCCCAGGATTGCTTAAAGTCGATAACCGTACCATCTTCTAAAGTAACTTTTGTTGTCGGCTTAAACACCCCATCAGGATTCATCGTTAGCGTCATAGCGGTTGGTAACCACCACTCACCCTCAGTTTCTTCCTGAGGCACTTTGACGGCTACGGCCACCGTTCTAGCTCCTGTATAGATCTCCTGTCCACCAATACTTATTGTTTTAGCTTCATCCGTGAAATTCCAGAGAGTATGGTCAACAACAGGAGGACGGTAATCCCAGGTCAGCGTTAGCTTCTGCGCTTCAGGAGGGGCAAAGTAATTATTTTTCGAATTGGCAGTGACCGTGATTTCCCGTGAACCCATCAGCAAATCCGAATCACTTACTTTGATGCTTCCAACATCGATCGTGCAGCCATTCCCACCAATTTCGACTTCGCAAGCTGATCCAGACCCGATAGAGATATATTGCACATAATTGCGAGGCTCTACGGAGACAGTGACATTCCTAATTGCTTCATCCTTAAGATAGGATTTAAGAGTGTAACCATCCTGAACCACTCCATTCATAGACGATTTCAGGCCCGTTATCGTCGGTTTAACCGGTACAAGAGCATTAACTGTATACTCCCCATTAACCACTTCTACTTTCTGCCTTTCTGATCCAGAAAAATAAGAAATTTTATACGGCAGTTTTAGTTCTCCTGCCGCATTGGGTATCCCTGTTAAATTGAATCCGTTTGCTGTAAAGCCAGAGGTATTTGGAAGCCATTCAAAAAAGCAGACCAAGTTATCTACGCTTGATGTCGCACGATCATCAACCGTCACATTGCATGCGTTGCCAGTACCTGAAGCAGTAATTGTATTATTGTTGACGAATGCAACAAAATCGCCCGGGCCGGGATTAAACGTGACGGCAGGCATATCAGCCTGGAGTTTTCCGGAAATCATAATTGCCTCAGCTTGTACCGATTTAATCGAAGCAATTAAAGAAAACAACAGGGTTAAACATAAACCTGATTTTCTCATGACGAACACCTGTTTTTTTACGCAGAATTAGAATCACTCTACGTTAAAAAATTCTGAAATCTTGTTCGTAAAGAGGAAAAAAAACATTAAATTTTTGCAGGACATTGAGATTTTTTAGCTCACTGACCGCTCTTAGACTCAGATAGGCGAAGGGCGGTAATTATCGATTCTGAGGATACCCAAGGCATTTTAAGTGTCAGGAACCCCAACAAGAACAAGCCTGTTGAAACGCAATCCATTTGTGTTACGGGAAGGTTATAATTTAAAGGCTTAAACGTCCCCATTTTAACCGGTACAATGCTTGCGCTTACCAAAAGGCCCCCACGGTCGTTGGGTCCGATATTGATATTTTTGTAGGCTTGGTGAGTGCGATGCGTGGTCTTACGCTTTTCAAATTTTAGTGTCGGCTTAATTCTCAGAAAAACAGATGCCAGCGCCATGGCTTCGTTTTGGGATAGTTTCATGAGAATGCTGCCCTCTGAATTCCATCCATATTCCCTATTGTCAGACGGAGGAGCAAACTGGAGAGACAGGTAATACTTTTCAGTCTCAGTTACAAACGCCGAATTATCAGCAGAGCGACTTTTGTCGAGATTTACTTCGAATGCCATCGCGACAGATTGGCTGAATACTCTGACCCGTTGAGGCTTCGCACCAGTTGCTGACAGATCGCTCATTGTCATACTCTCTTCTTAAAGAACCATGTACCGGACATAACTTCATTATCCTTCGTGTGCGTCAAATCCGAAATAACAAAACCACCTTTTCCTTCCGAAATTATCATGGTGTAAGAGCTCGTATGCACAAGGCGGGAATTTTTGACTTGCAGACCCGTACACTTAACTGCAATTTCATTACCCGGAACTCTCTCAACAAAAGTAACTTTTGATGCAACGCCATTGATATGTACGCTTCCGTTATCTGCTATCTGGATGTTCAACGAAGGTGTGGATTCTTTATCACAAGGTTGGAAAACAGAAGTGGTTTTAAGAACTTTGCCAGTAAAATCGTACAAGTCAGGCTTCGACGGTTTTGCGTTAAAGATCGAGTAAGACCCCGCCACTGTTAAACCAACCATTAAAAGGGGGATTACCTTTTTAAAATTAACTTTCATCCTCCAGTTCCTCTCCAATCAAGTGTAAAGCACTTACGCACATAAGCCTGAGTTGATACAGCAAATTGTCGGCGGTGATCCCCCCAACAAATGTCACTGTACGGCGTATCGAAACGCCTCCAGGCTCGCATTGAATATGGCCAATACCTGCATCGCGAAGGAAATCATTCTCGGCGCTTACCAGGTCTGCTTCAGCAGGCGGAATGACCACTTCGATGAGTATTGTATCAATTGGAGCCCACTCCCAGTCGTACTTAAGCGATGAAATTGGGGCAATGGAAACATGAAATTCATCAATATTAAAAATGACTGGTTTTTTGCCTGTTGATTTAGGCTGAATGAAGGGATTCTCGACCAGGACAACTGGGAATTCAGAAATAGACAGAACTTCGATTAACTGATCTCGACGTAAACCGTGTATTAGTGAGTTGCGTGATAACATTCAGTCAGCCTTTATTATAATAATCAGATAGTTACACATGATCCCGCTAGTTCCTTACCATCTTCCCGCTTGCAGCGTAGTAACCATTAAGGTCTTATGGGTTAGGGTAACAAAAAAATCTAACTTAACCAGTAAAGCATAGAGATTTTTTACATAAAATAATAAATAAGTACCAATTTTATTAAGATATTTCCTATCTCAGCCAATACTTTAGGAAAAATCTGTACCCGTTTTAACACCTATACATACATCGTGCAAACAAAGAACAGTAAACGGGGCCTAAACCACCTTTTTTTAGTGGTTTACCTAACCAACAATAATTTATCCAAAATCGTAACTGGTTCGACCTGAATCAACCCACGCGAATTTTAATGATTTCTTAGAACTGGCTCTATAATTCTTCAAACTGGCTTAACTGGAGATGTGACAACGAGGGATTCATTTAGTACATGAAACCGGTTTACCATTCCCCCTCACCTGTTAATAATATACCAAAAAAAAGCCAGCTGGTAAGCTGACTTTTTATTAATAGATAACTCAATCTAATCAATTGATATTACTATACTTACTTCGCAAGATTTGCGAGGTTTGCATTGGCCTTTTTCTTCGGCTTCCTTGTCACACCTTGGATTTGCGCATGTTCACTCAGCACCGTGTTTTCGCTTTGTGAGGCGCTAACAGCAGCAGAACCATGACTAGTATTTAAACCTGAATCATTCTTTTTTGCGCTCTCAATCGGCGTTAAAATCTCTAAAGTCTCAGGTTTGGGATTTACAGTCAGTTCTTTAGGTATTAATTCCAGCCGCTGATCCCTTACCCTCTCTGCCTTTAATGTTTCACTGACATCAGATTGACTAGTAGTTGAAAAAGTTGCCTTAGAAAAATCACAGCCATTAATCATTGAAAATAATTCATTGAATTTCGAATCAAGCATAAAGCTTATTTGTTCTTTCAAATTTTCATTGTTTAATTTGTCTTTATTAAATTCATCATTAAAAAATCGATTTAGATCAGCAGCTGTTAATCTCTCATTCAGTCCATTAATAAAACTAGATAACTCGGGGAAGAGATTATTTAGCACTAACCCCGTAGTGATTGCAGATCTTATTAGAGAAATCTGCTCGCCACGATGTGTTAGGGCATTTTTTTTCAAAAAATTATAGGCATACGGAGATTGTCGTTCCGATAACCAAAACGCACTAATCTGAATACGATCGTTTTCCTTCTCAGATTTTTTAGTCATAAAACTCTCCCCTTTGCAAAACCATCATCATGCAAAAACAGTATCTGCGATAGCCAGTGAAAGTGCGAATTGCGGATTATCAACCATGATGATTTTCGATTTGTCAAAATGTTTACGAACTGCCGGTTCAATCAGGTAAGAACCTCCACCAACAAGGAAAACATTATGCGGCCGTTCTTCCACTTGAGTGACTGCTTTAATCACTTTTTCTTGAAGTTGCGCCACAGCCCCATTAACAGCATTGAACACGCCGTCAAGATCTTCCGGGGACACCTTGAGCGAGGCTTTGTTTTCACGATTATCGACTAGGTGATGAATATAGGCGTTACTTGCATTCAGCTTTGCAGAATCCAAATAACGACGGATTTCATCATATACGATTGAGCAACCAATACGGTCAAAACCCCTGACACTGGAGATCTGTTCCAGCTGACCTGTAATGCTTGCAACATCAAGTGTTGTCCCACCTAAATCGATAACCAGGCTTGATTCAAAAGATTCAATTGATTCGATTTCATCAGCACGCGTTACCGCTGGAAGGGATTCCGGGAAAACGGTAACTGAAACAACATTAAATGAAACACGTTTACCATCAATATAACGCTCCACCGGCTTCATCAGGTTGTCTTTTTTTCGTTGGATGTTTTCATTATTGGTTTCACCCAGAGCGGTATAAAACTGACTGAGTGGCAAAGTTACGTAGAGATGAACATCCTGTGGCATTAGACCTGAGGAATGTAGAGCATGGTGAACATTAAGACGACTGATTTCATCGTACTGATGCGCAACGTCGGTAGTTTCTAAAGCATTGCTTGATTCGCTGTGGTGCGAGAATCGTTGAAGACCATCAATTAGATAATTGAATGGAATAAGTCCGTCATGGCTTACCCGGAAATCTGCAACGAAACTATTTTGAGTCAATAAAGGTACAAGGTCACCTTGATTGTTAGTGCAAACCAGTTTTGCCGCTTTACTACCATCATCAATAACAACTTTGAGTGTCTCAAGTTCAGTAGAGTTTGATTCAGCCACAGCCAGTTTTGTTTTTGCTAATTCAGTCATGCAGAAACCCTCGTATTGGTTTATTTAGCCCACCACTTTTGTTATGGAATTTATACACCAATGGTTGCTTTAGGTCAACATTAAACGGGACAAAACACTAACGTAAGTCCTTGTTAAAAAAGAATCCTTCAGTTTTAATCCAGATACAACCCTAGATTCATGTACACCTGAGCAACACACGCAAAAACTATATTTTGCTCAGCGTTTTTATACCAAAAATAAAACAACTGAGGTGCATTACAGTTGATACGGCTCGGAAACCGAAAAATGATTTCTAGCTCCATTTTGGACACTCACAAAAATTACCCCTCTTATCGAAAAAATTGATGACTTTCATCCGGTAGTATTAATGCAATTTCAGAAAGAGGCATTTATGGCATCCGAGCACGTCCAGACAATTGATCTGACTAATTTTTCAGGAAGGGTTTTCTTTCTGGCAGACCCTCATGGTCATTATTCGACGCTATGTAACCTTATCCATTCGATATCAGAACCTGATGAGGAGTTGATCGTTTTCTCCACAGGAAATCTCTTCGATTATGGACCTGAGCCTATGGAGTTAATGACAGCGATCAACACAGGGATTTTTGACGGCCGTTCTGTTCGTGTGTTCTCAGCTGCCGGGGCCGGAGAAGAGATGCTGAAAAAGCTCTTACCCATAAATAAAGACCGCAGGACTTATTATCCAAGCACATTTCTTAATGAACGGTGGTGTGCAAGAGGCGGGCGATGGCATAAACAAATTAACCGCAACTATCTTGAAGAGGAAATCTGCAAACTGCTCTCCACCCAGCTGGCTACTGTGATGAAGGTGCTTTTTAAAGGCAATATTTCTATAGGTATTTGCCCATCCGATTACACAGACATACGGCAGGGCTTCAACAATACATATAACGCCCTCCTCGCTTTTAATCAGGCAAATGTGAATATTTTTCAGAGTCAGTTTCTATACGGCATGGATCACGCAGTCAGGCCAGTGAATGTCAGCGATGTAAACCTCGTAGTGTTGGGTCGGAATCCAGTTAACAGCATCAGAAAGGCCCATGGGCTACCGCTGACTAACTTACCGGTACTCATAGGAAACTGCCTCCACATCAATACAGGTTCTCTGTACATGTCAGAAATCAGTAGCCCAGCACTACTGGCACCAGGTATTCCGCCTACTACAGTTCCGGCAATAACACTGGTCGAGTTGATCCTGGCATCTACACCGACCCTGATTTGCCACCAAATGATCCTGAATAAAAACGGTATTTACACACAAAACACTGCACCACTTAACCTGGATTCAAATGATAATAATATAGAGGCCACATTATAATGCTTAAATTAGAACTGATAATTTTGCCGTTGCTGGCATTTTTAGGTCCATCCAACATTACAAATGCATCGACTAAAACCCCGATACCGTCGTCCCAGCTATCTGATGCCAAAACTGGGGTTAACTATGAATTTATTACTATTGCTGCAAATTACGTCAACGGAATGTGGCTTGTTGATGGTCGACAAAGACCAGTAATTAAAACAAGCATGACTAAGCGTAACTATCTTCAGATTGAAAACGACTCTGCTTCAACTCCTTTAAATCTTGTAATACCCAAAATTGAATTTTCCATCATTGCAAAAAATGGCGTGTTTATATCAAAATTTATCTCCCTTGATGAAGATGCATCCGGGAAACGAATTCTCTGGTTAGAACCTGGTTCCAGCATGACAATTTCATTCGTCAATGATCTATCCAGTACCCCGTTACAGGCGTTAGTGTCCGTAACAAAGCAGAAAAAAGAGGTTATTGCCATTTTTGGCCCAGATCAGGGTAAAAAATTCACCCTGCCCCTACCGTCAGATTCACAACAATCGTCAATCGACTATGTCCCCTCTCCAGAAATCGCATTACGTATCAATGCCCCCAAAAAACTTCAACCCGCTATCGCAATCCCGGAGGACGCTAGTGCATCTTTATTACCTTCACATACCTACAAGATCAGAGCGGCAGAAAAAGTAAGGACTTTTAAATTTTCGTCGTTCGTTTGGGTTGGAAAGCGTAACAACCTCCTCGGTGGTTCAGATTATTTCACCAAAGAGTTGAAAATTTACCCAGGAGAAAACTTCGATATCAGTACCATACAGAAAACGACTATGAGGACTGAAAATGATTAGAGTTTCAGCATTTATTCTTACCTTACTTGTGACTGGATGTCAGTCGGTTGGAAGCAAAATTGCAGTCCTCCCTTCGGTAGGGTTCGACCCTATAATGAGCAACAGAACTGAAGCCTACACCGACGGAAAAGTTACTTTTCTGATTGAGAGTTCAGGCACTGATGTCTGGTTACTCGCCAAGAATGGGACCAAAGAATTTATTGAGTTGTCTGATCTGAATCTCGGCGGGAGTCGTTGCACCTATTCGTCACGTGGAAAACAGTTGATATCACCTAGTTCAGTTACAATTTTTACGGTGCCCACAGTTGGTTTACTTGGTCTTTGTTACGATAACAATGACCAATTAACATTTATTAATAACTCATTTAAGAACATCTCACAGTCTTCACGAGATGGACTCACATTGCCATTACTGTTCAGTATTAAATATAAATTCCCAGGTTCATTTGATTCCAAACAAATTGTAGTCACTCAATCATTTGATTTGGAATTTTTGCAAAAGGAGCAATCATGAAATATATATTGACCGTTTTGTGTATTTTTTTCTGCCAGACTGCAAGTGCTTACCCTTATCGCATTTACACTGCCCCAGAAGGTGCAATTGTGAAAAATATACTTACTAATGAAGTGTTCGGGAAAACACCGGTTGAAGTTGATGTCAGCAATACTGAAGCTGGATCAACTTTCGGAATTTCAATGTATCGTCATGAGAATGTAGCTATTAAAATTTTTACAGTAATGCCAAATGCAGAAAATAATTTTACTGTTTCTGGTCCAGACGTTGCCACTATGTCTTTACCGGGTAAGGCCCCGTTAAACGTGACCAATGACAGTAATGCAGCAGCGGTTCATATAGATCTAAGACCTTTTCTGTCTGAACCGGCCCATCACCCTGTTCAATAACACTTCTAGGCCCCAATCTTTGGGGCCTGCTTAACAATACCGTATATGTTAAAACCCATCATTATCAGATAGTTAAGATATTTTTTGCTATTGATTTCTTTTAGGACTTGGTAATGCGTAGACTAAATAAAAGCGTACATGAATAATTTCATCCGCATCTAATGATGCGGATATTTTTTGATTTTAATTATTCATTTCGCTCAGTTTTGATTTTATAAACTTCTCAATTTCGTCAATTAATTCTCGGTTCATTCTATTAAACTCAAAACGGATTTTACGCCCCGAGGAACTTTTGCTAATTCTTGCATATTTATCTTTATTAGTAAAAGTTGCCAATTCACGTGTATCCCAACCTTTGCTAGGTGGTTTAATATCAAGTTTTTCAACTACCGTTGTAATCTTCTCCATTACGGTTTTCTGTGCTTCAGCAATATCAGAAATATCCAGATCTCGAATTTCCTCACGTGTATTCTCAACAACTTCTTCAAGAGAAAATAAATTCTTCTCTATATATTTTTGAAGTCGGAATAGGCGATTGTAATAAGAATTCGGAATAGCTTCATAGTCAGGAAACAGTGCAATAAGAGTGCTGTTAATCTTTGCAGCCTGAACTCGCTTAGAGACGGACACGTGACTGATACCATGATAGTTTGCAAGCTCTTCATTGGTAACAAATCCATGCTCTTCCATTTCCCTTAAATACTTTAAACCTACTTCACGATATGAAAAGCGTCGAGAAGTTTGTGTTGCTGATATGATGGAATTAATATCATCTGCGTTAACATCATCAGGCAAAACCCATAATGGCAATTCTTTTGCTGATTGAATGCAACAGAAACGCCTGCGGCTACCTTCTATTAGCAGATACACTCCGTTCCGCTTAACTGCAACGCCCTCAGTATCAACACCTCTTGCTTCAATGTCCTTCAGAATATCTCTTACTGCATTTACAGAAAGAGCCTCCTGATTTCGTGGGTTCAGAGGGTGTACTGTGGTTTCCAGTTCCACCTTTTCCGCCGGAACAATGATGTGTTCCGCCTCAAGCTTCCGCCCATTGTGTAATGTAAAAAGTTTCTTCAGGCGTGGCTGACCTTTCAGGCCTTGAAGCCCGGAGCGATGGATTACTTCAGTACGCTTAGGCGCATTAATATAACGGGATTTGTCGTTCCCGATATGCTGCTCATCACTCATACATTACCCCCTTGCTTCACTGAAAAACTCTTAATCTCATTAATAAATTGCTGGTAGACCGCCATCACGGATTCTTCGGCAACATCAAGCTGTTTGGGAGAGCAGAGCTCTTCTGATTTTTTAATATCCAATACGGTTCTACCCCTAGAAGCTGCGGCTTTAAACGCTTCTGAGTTTTTGATATTTGCAGACATAAAGAGTTCCTGCACTGTCCTTACCAGTTTATCCAGGACAATCTTTTCATAGGGACTCTTATCGTCGACATTCACTGCCAACACTTTGAACCAGCTTAGATTTTCGCCCTTGCTCGGCGATTGTTTGAATCGCTCACTGAGCGTCAACATGAAATCAGTTGTTGAGGCATAATCATACTCACGAGGTGAAACGGCAACCAAAATGCCATCAGCAGCTTCATCCGCTGCCCATGTGATTGGCGAATCTTCTGGTGGAGTATCGATAATGATCAGGTCGTACTTGCTCTTCAAGACCGGCAGGATTACCTCTTTAAAACGTAGTAATAACTCAGTTCGTTCTTCTCTGGAACACTGCCAGTATTTATCTTTGAAACGTGCATCTGTAGGGAATGCGGTAATAACATCAAGATTCGGAAGGTGTGTTGAAAAAGGCATACCTTCAATAATTTGTTCTTCCGAGTACCCTAAATCAAGATATTTTCTGTAATCTGAGTCTTCTTCGTAAACCCCTAAGATGGCGTCAATAGCAGTCAGGAAAACATCATCTTCCGCTACGCTCTGGATCATCCCGCTTCCAATAGACCCTTGTGGGTCCCATTCGATCAACAGTATTCGCGCGTTTAGATGCAAATCAAGTGCTGCCGCAACTGCAAGAACGCCTGAAGTTGTACTCTTCCCCGTACCACCCTTATGGTTCTGCGTTACGATTGTACGGCTACAGTAGTAGTCGCTATATCGAGGATAGTTCAGAGCATCCATTATTTTCTGGACATCCCAGCGGGTATAGAGATGGTTTTTGTTCTGGTAGATAGGAGCACCAACCAGTTCTTTTTCTTCAAGATCCGCTAAGATTTTGTTAAAAGTTACGCGAGATTTACCAAAAAAATCTGACAGATTTTTTTTATTCAAGCAGTGGTTATAGATTAGGCGATCAACACCGTCTACACTATCATCCGATACCGAAACCCTCGAAGAGACCAATAATGACTCTTTCAGAGAGATCTGCTCGCTCTTCATGCGTTGACCGACAAGGGCGATCTTATCAATTAGATTCATTCTCTTCCGATCCCTTTTACCTAAATAGTGAAATTAAACGTATATACGTAAACTTTACGCATAATGCGTATACTTTAGCGTTATGCGTTTAATAGTAACCTTAATTCTATTATTACGCTAACGTTCTGTATTCTTTTCTTAGATTTTGGAATATCTGCATTATTGAATTTCAATTGGCAGTTCATTGAAGTCTTCCAAAAGCCTCTTAAGTATCAACAATACCAATCTTCCGACATAGCAGGATCACTCCATAGATGTGGCAATAAGGGGGGTAAATCCCACGGTACCCGACCAGCATTACCCCATAGCCTGGCGATTAAGGGGGTTAAATGCCATGGTACGAGACCAGCATTCCTCCATGGCCTGGCGATTAAGGGGGTTAAATGCCACGGTACCCGACCAGCTTCCCGCCATGCTCTGGCGATTAAGGGGGTTAAATGCCAGGATACGCGACCAGCATTCCCCATGGTCTGGCGAATAAGGGAGTTAAATACCACGGTACCTGACCAGCATGACCCCATGTCCTGGCGATTAAAGGGTTTAATGCCACGCTACGCGACCAGCCTCCCCATGGCCTGGCGATTAAGGGGGTTAAATGCCACGGTACCCGACCAGCTTGCCTCCATGGTCTGGCGATTATGGGGGTTAAATCCCACGGTACCCGACCAGCAGGCACCGTGGTCATTGGCTAAAGGGGAAATTGCCTCGGCTTGCAGACAGGACAACGTGACGCCCTAGCGGTTAAGTGGGTTTAATACGACGGTACACAATAAGTATCCCACCAGAATCTGTCTATTGAGTGGATTAGATTAAAAGATATTCGGCCTGGATCTCGACTTAGAATGACGAAATATTTGGCAAAAAAATAGGGTATTCGGCAAATCCTGTTGTTAGGACATCCCGAATACCCAAAAAATATTTGGCAATCAATATGAATTGCCCATACCCCCAATTGACAATAAGAGAGTTTTTTGGCAATTCGTATAATTAGGCCAATTCATCCGTGTCGTCTATTGCACTAACGAAGTATTCCGTGCGGTAGTCATCTCCCCCCCTCAACTAGACTGAAGGTGATCCATCTTTTGCAAGCGTACGGTCACCTGACATGCTGTCCGCTCGTACAGGAATTGTCATGCATTCTTTAATGGTATCTGCTTCAGCCACGTGTCCAGTACACTGGTTTTCAAATCCAGCAACTACTACATACGCATCCGGGTCGAGCCTTTTAAGCTGGTCTATAAGCTCTTTTACTTTTATGGGTTACCTCTACGTTTTTGTATATTTTATCACGCTGAACGGAAGGACGAATAACTGTAGTGAAACAAAAAAAGTTTTGGCCGGAAAACCTTTTAGACTGGCTTTCCTTTAGCAAAGAACTGGTGAATAGGGGAGCAATTCCGCGCTACGCGACCAGCATCCCATCGTGTACAGACGAGTAAGTGGTTAAATGGCCTGGTACCCGGCAATAATCCCTCCATGGTCTGCCGATTAAGGGGTTAAATGCCACAGTACCCGACCAGCTTCCCCCCATGGTCTGGCGATTAAGGGAGTTAAATACCACGGGACACGACCAGCTTTCCTCCATGGTCTGGCGATTAAGGGGGTTAAATGCCACGGTAAGCAACCAGCTTTCCTCCATGGTCTGGCGATTAAGGGGGTTAAATGCCACGGGACACGACCAGCTTTCCTCCATGGTCAGTCGATTCAAGTGGTTAAATTTCGTTATTGAATAAGCTTAAAATGGTTTCTTATTCCAACCAGAAAGTTAGATGGTTAAGTTATTATGGAGATAAGACCTGATCTTACTTGTTTTTTTGGTTGTTTTAACAAACCACTCACCTTAATAATATCTACGCATCGCATCACAGTTGCATTCTCAAATCTAATTAACGTATAGTTTATACAACCATCATCTAGATATTAGATCCAATTATTTCAAAGACTTAAAAGAAAAAACGATAAATTCATCTATATAATGGTTATTTATTATAACCGTAAAAACGATGTTTGCATCTGCCATACAAAAACCACACCCACCTTGGTTGGTTCTTGTACCCAAAACATAATACCTGATCTGATTAACTTCACAGCAAAAGCCTGGTAGGGAGAATAATTCTGGAGTAAATTTCATCATATTCATTCACCTTCAAAAGAAGAATGACAAAGGCATCGAATTTCATGTATGACGGTTTGAGAGGACTTAATCCGAGCTAGATATTCTTAACCCGGGCTATTATTTCGGGGGAGGGCAGGCAATGACAGCTAACAACTATTTACTTCAAAGACGTACTGGATACCTCAGTCAAAACAAAATGAGGTAACCAGTAACTTAAAACGTCAGGCAGCTGATTTGCTCGCAACTTCCTGTTCGTACAGAATCTCAATTGCTTCGCCGTAAGAGCAATCAAGTCGGCTTTGGATTTCCCATAGTTTTCCACGATCGGTGCTGTCAGTCGTAAAGCAAAGCTCCATTTTTCTATCTACATAGAGGCGACATATCTCCTGGAAATTTTCGAATCGTACGAGCATCTCGGAAAATGCACGCTTTACCGTTCGAATATTTTTCATACGCTCATATTCCGCATCAGTTGTGGAGAAGTAGTTGTTCACCTTCATGGCTTCAATACTTTCCTTTTCCTGCTTCATGATGATCTTCCACGGCGAGTTAGCCGTTAGTGCGCGACCAACCGATGAGGTGAAGTAATCTTCAAAGGATTGAGTAATACAAATACCGGCACAGTTCGTTTTCCTGAATCGGCGCCAAGCGGCCTCAAGGAAAGAGGAGAAAAATTGATTTGAATGATTACTGGAACCTGAAGCATTGTCCGGACGGATATACTCCCATGCCTCATCAAGTATGAACAACCGGCGGCGTCCGTCTTTCTTGATAAACATTGCATGCTGAGCGGCCTGAATAATCGACATCAGAACGACAGTCTGAAGGTGTGGGGTCCCCTTCAATTCTTCAAGTTCCAGAACAATAAACCGGCTATCAAAATTTATTGGCGGGAGATTTTCTGTAAAGCGATTCCCATAAATCCCTCCTTCACACCATTGCCCCAACTGGTCACCGATATCTTTAATACGCTTATCTTCATGGTTAGAACAGCGTCGCGCAAATCCAGTAATAGAGCCTGTACGTCCAACTTTGCGTGATTCGTTATATTCTTCACTAATCAGTTGCAGCATGACCGATTGTTGAAAATCGTCAATATTTCCTTTTTCAGATGCCATTATTTTTAACTGGTTTAGAACCATAATGGTCTGGGCTACTTTATCCTTATCATCATCATGATTATTTGAATCGTCATTAAAGACAGGTGCTTCATCAAAAACACGCTCTCCAACAGTCACATCAGTCAAAAATGCGAATGGATTTAGCGTAAAATCAGGCTTTTTCCCAAAGTCTATAAACTGACTATTAGTATATTGTTCCGAAATACCTTGGTATGAGCGTCCGACATCAACTACGAAAATCTGGGCTCCATCAGGGTCAAATGCATCATAAGAATTGTTTTTGAATCCCTCAAAAGTATCTCGATAATGGATCAGATTATTAGAACGCGGACCTGCGCCTAGATAATTATTAATGATGTATGCGACCCAGAATGATTTACCAGCACCAGACGTTGCACCAACGACCATGTTATAGCTGGCAGAAGTCTTGAAGATATCCAGCCCCAACAGCTGTCCTTCTCGTGAGACAAGGTTAAGTACGGGTCTGTCCGTATTACCTTTCCAAGGACCAAATATGGGGGTCATGTGCGCAGCACCAGTATTACTCACGACCTCAAAACGATCCAGTTCTAGTATTGTCTTTGGGTCATTACACATCGGCAGGCTTGAAACAAATGAGGGAAATACTATGTACGAGTCATCAGCAACATTAACACGACTTTCCAGATAAAATGATTTTAACTGGTCTGCGGCAGACTGAACATCAACTGCTGAATTCCCCATTACAGTAAATGTCAGATAACTGTGTAGGAGGCGAGCCCCATCTTCCAGTTCGCGTGTTATCGTCATGTAATCATTATCCATATCCTTTAATCTTGGACAAAACGTCAAAACTGTTGGAATACTGGCTTGTTTGTTAGTAATTGCCTTATATCTGACGTTTTCTCTTGATAATTTTAAAGGATCGGCGAAATGGACAGTCTGGGTTATCATGAAAGGGCTAAAGATCGTTTTACGTCCATTCAACCAATTAACTACAAGTTCATACATGCAGCCAAAGTTTACAAATTCTGGAAACTTCACTACTGATAATTGTTTGAAATAACGATGCTCAGAAATATCATTGCTCTGCGTTGTAGATGAGAAATGATTCTCTGTCACTGTATATTTTCGACCCGGTACATTGATCTGCTCGTTTAGGCGTCTCATGGTGCTAGCTTCAACATGACCTTCAGACCAACGCGATGTTTTTCCCGGATGCAATAACTTATCCATGCAATAAAGCCAATTTTCAGCACCAACTTTGTGTGGGAAAAGGCCTACTGTATTCAACTTACTGATTAAGTCAGAGTAAAGCGCATCAATGCGAGTCTTTTCTATTTCAGAAGGAAGTGCTGACTTCAATGGAATTGAAAAGGAAATCCAGACCTGAAAATCTCGAAGCATCAATTTATCGTGGTCCGGCTTCAAAGGTTCATTCAGGCTTCGGTCATAATAATCCAGTTGATATGCAGTGAGTAAATCCCCCTTAAGCTTATCATGACCTTCCATTCGACCACCACGAACGGCAGACCAGGCACTTAAGTGCAAGATCAAGTCTGGCAGCGCAGTTAATGAGGTCTGACAGATGGTGTCAGCTGGGAAGTCCATTTTAAATAATTCAGTTAACACATCCTGCTGATTATCAAAGACACCGGGCGACGGACTACAGATAAACATAAAACCGAGTCGGTTTCCGTCAAGTAGAAAATAATGTGTACCCGGAATCTGATCATACACGGGAATAAATCCACCTAACTGATGACGGCTTAATTCTTTATTATAGACGTTAGCTGATCTCATTCGTGACCTCAGAGTTGTCTCACAATACCGTTTGACGAAACTGCTTTCGTTGCTCGCTGTTGCTGTTGCATATTTTCACGAGCCGCATCCTGGACTTCCAATGGAACAATTCGTGCCGGATTTGATGTTGAATTTTTGCCCGCAATCCAAGTTTGCGGTTTGACATTCACATAAACAAAGCCAGGCAGATTTAGCGCGTCATTATCATCCGTATATGGTGCAAAGGTGATTCTCATGACGCGGCCTTGCTGAAGCACAGCAAGAGGCTCTGGTGCAACGACTGCCTGTTTGTAACCTTGTGTACGGTATTGCTGTACCTGCCCAGAGCTGAGCGTAGGGTTTACTGGCTGTCCATTGTTAATGGAATAAAGGTCTTTACTTGCATTGATATCAGAATTTGGTGCTACATAGCGCGGAGCAGGCGCGGGAGTAACAACCTGAGTTGTTTTTTTCACGACTTCAGCAGACGGATGCAAAAAGGGGTTAACGGATGACCCATTTGAGTTGTAACTCGTTGTCATCCGTACATTAGAATTAACAGGATTCCCGCTGATTGGCCGTGGTCCAATTGTTGAAGTTGGCGCCCCCATTTTTAATGTCTGATCATACATCACCGGGAGCTGTCCAACCGGTTTTACTTCCGTCGTTGTGTATGTCACTGGCTTATTAACAAGTACAGACGACTTGGGGTACTGCACTGCGCCAGGCGGCGTTAGTTGGGCAGGGTACTGGCTGTCATTGACAGCCGATTTCCCCTTTCCCGAATTAGCCTCTTCCTCCCCAAGGCCGGAGAGATCATCACGATTGTTCGTCAGTTCCATAACTTCACGCGGGCCTTTACAAATAACTCCTTTTTCAATTCCCGGGCATTCAGATTCTGCGCTGCCAATAGTACAACCCGCCAGGTATGAAGATGAACCAACAACCAGAGCGCTGAAAATAACTTTTTTAATGTTCATTTCATTACCTTAATTAGTATCAAATGGGTTTTTGAGTAAGGGTTCGACACTTTGTTTTAACCAGTAATCAAAATCTTTCGGTATGCCATTACCAGCGAGTCCATCCTGTCTTACAACTGAGGGGACTCCCTGTAATTTATAAATGCCAGCCAGCATTAATGACGCGACTAACGGTTCAGCCGGACATGCTTCTGCCTCTTCTTTCGTCAGGAGTCGTTTTTCTATATCGGCCTTATTACCCATAAGCCAACGCAAGATATCAAGATCATTCACTTTGCCTTTTTCTTTACTGCACCATAATTGACGCAATTCCTGCTTTGGCTCGCCGGGGGAGGGGATTAAAACTATATCGACCCGATACTTTTCGCGTTCATCATAGAATTTCTTTATTAAATCCTGACAACCGTCACAATCAAGCGTAATAAATATTGCCGCTTGACGTTTGAGTTTTGGGTTTCCTAAAGGTATCGATGCCACAGTTTCAAGAGGGAAAGGGGCGTCGTCTAAATTAATAAAGAACGACTTTCGTATATCCTCTACTGATAACACTGACTTTCTCTGAAGAATGTCCATGACGCTCCCCCCCGTGATTGTATACCGTCCGTCAGTGGTCACCGCCATCAACTGAGAACGTTCATCCTGGAACAAATAAAGACCGCCAGTAGGGATGTAAATAGCATCTTTAGGCTTATAGCTTTTCATTTTCGCCAATACACCGTCTAAAGGTTTCGTTGATACTCCACCTTCTTTTGCCTTTTCCATTAACGCAGCGGCATCACGATTGTTTAATACATTTTCAACAGCCAGAGTAAGCGGCGGGCACGCTGAGGTAATGGAAATCAGCAGAGACAAAAGTAACTTTTTCAATTATCGAATCTCACTTTCTTTAGGTTCGCCTGGAAGAGATTGTACCTCACCAAAACTTCCACCAAGGTCGATATAAGAGACTATTTCAACATTCTCTGGAATAGTTACTGCCAAGGATGCATCAATAACCAAATAGCCACGTTCACGGTAAACCTTCATTAATGCCTTAAAATAATTTTCAAAGTTAGTTTTGGATTGCTGCGAATCCAACACCGGATTTTGCTTATTAAATACTTTTCTTAAAGTTTGCATATCCAGCACGGCAATCTGGTAGGCCGGTTCCGACATTGCTTTGAAGTTGTCATATACAAAACGTCCACCCTTGTATCCATAGATCACGATAAGAACTGCCAGGCCTGCGACCATCAGATACTTAAGAGTTTTCTCGATATCGATCTCTAAAGTTACTTTTTTGGTAGTACGTATACCCCCAACCGGTTTAGCCGCGTCGATATTTAAGCTATCAGCAGACTCACTCTTTTTTGGTGATTCATTGTCGTTGTTATTTTCCATAATTATTCTCAGCGGCTTGTCAGGTTTGTAGGTATTGTCGCCCCTTTTTGAACGACAAAAGTAATTGGGCGCCCTGGGCTAATTTCTACAATTGGCCACTGCTGCTCAGCTATTGACGTATAGTAGTCCACAAGACGGTTTAGACCCCCCTGAGCTGCACCGGCTCCGGCCAGCGCTCCTAATGCACCTATGTTTGGCGATTGGTATTGTGCCGTAGAGTTTGGATCTATATTAAGCGAAGACACCTTTGATGGACTCAGACTCCCCGCCAATGCTGACAGCCCTCCTGCAAACGCAGAACCTGCAATCGCATTTCCATTTCTGCTTATCAGATTCCCACGAATGCCATTTTTCCCGTCATTTTCACTAACCGCATAAGCTTCCACTATTACGTCGAATGCTTTTCCTTTCGAGTTGACACACGATATGGAGGTTGCCCTAATGTACGCACGCTGAGATGCCAGATCCCCCACAGCAGAACCCAATAAATTACAATCACGCAAATCCATCGTGTAATTGTTAGGCATGATGATGTCTTTTTTAATGCGCATGGTAACCGGCATCGGTTCTGCTTTAGAGGACAAACTCGTTGGAGCTTCCAGCCCGGTAATTAGCACCCCAGTAATAATTGACGTCGCTGGAAGAAACATTTCATCCTTACGGGCCGCATGACGAGCTTTACTATCAACAGGTGCAGTCCCATCGCCGCGAATAGTTCGCGTTGGGGCCTTTTCACTTCCCGCAACAACCTCGCGCCCCTCTCTGATCCGGTTCTCTGATATCGGCATCACCTGAATGACACCATCAGTGCCGTTTGTCTTAATTGAACTCTGTGTTATTGTCCGCATTGGACTGTTTCGGGTCGGAGATATAGGTGCGTATCCAGAACTAACCCCGTTCACCGCTGCATTTGGATTAAGCTGGTATGGCTTTGCTGGGGCTTGTTCATTGACGTTGTTGCGTGGTCCGCCTGCATCGAGATTGCGATTACCATTTCTTGAGGTCTGCATTTCAGTCAACTGCGTAGTGAGTTGCTGAACTTGCGAAGCAAGACTGGCTATCTGTGCTTTGTTTTCTTGCTGAGCCTTTTCAGCTTTGTCACGGTCAGCCTTGGCAGCGTTCTGGTCAATACGGTTCTGCCTTACCATTTCGTTATAAGTCTTCTGGCTTTCCTCATTACTCAGCTTGTTCATTTGTGAATCATCAATAAGGAATCCAGTTTGCATATCTTTTTTCTGGGTTTTCTTCTCTTTTTTAACTGGTGTGGTAAAGATTGATTGACTGATGACAACAATCAATACCATCAATGCAGCACCAATTACTGAGATTCTGACAGTTTTATTTTCCCAGGCCTTTTTAATGTCCATTATTAACTCCATTCTTTGGTTGCTGGAATCGCTTAACTTTCAAATTCCGCTCGTATTCTGTCATCTGAGGCACGATATAAGGTTCACCAGCCCTAGGCCATTTATCTCCAACCGTCAAACCTGATTTATCAGACTCATCATGAACAAATTTCGAACCATTATTTTGCGTGCCCAATTCTTTTATTACATTAACTTCATGCCGACCGACAGACTCGGTTGAACTTCCAACAAATTTATCCGCAAGCGTTGGGTCGCTTATAACAATCGTGCTTTTCTCAAAGGCATCATCAACGATCTCACCCTGTCGGTGGACATCAGGAAATATATTCACGGTGCCTTTCGGGATATACTTAGTTTGGTAGTAATAACTGGTACCCAAAAAGACAACTAAACCAAACGAGATCACTGTAAGAAAAGTAGCTTTTCTCATATTATCTTTTAATCAGGCTTGGGCGCGTAGTAACACGAGTCTGACGCTCTTTAAATAATTTATCCCGCACAATATAAAGTTCGGTCTCTTCCCCGGGCTGAAGGAATGCTTTATCGAATAGAGCGCTTGCAACCACGCCTTCAGTTATACATTGCTGATCAGCCACTACCTGTCCGTAAGGCTTATCATTCTTAACAAGAACGACATCTATCAATTCCCGAGATCCCACCAGTCTTTGACCTAACTTGGCGTACATATTGAAATTACATGGGGACTGCTCTGAGCTTGGTATGCGTGACAAGCGGTCTTCTTGTAAACTGAAACCAGAAGGAACCTCACCCAGTGCAACCGGAGTCAACAAATCAATGATCCGCTGTTTATGGTCATCCTGCCGAGGGTCTGAAGGAGTCAACTCTTCTGATTGTGAGCGTGCCAGCATCTCATCATAATTTTGTTTATCAAGAGAAGTTTCTCGTTTTGCCTGCATTGTCGGGCTCAAAGAAGTTGTTACTGAAATCATCGCCCCTGGTACATCCAGTGGAACCAGTGTCAGGTTATAAGTAGATTCAGGAACTGAATCTTCTGAAAGCATAATTCCTATAGGCTTATCTGTATTTGTTGAAATAAAAACATCCCCGCCATTAACGAAAATACTGGCTTCATCAGCTGGCGTTGAAGTACTTACAGATGCATTTTTAAATGAAGTCGAAATTCTGTTTTGCAGCCCCCGAGAAACCGGGAGTACAATATTGCCACCAGGCGGAACGTTTACTCGTTGTACTTCTTTATAGCGATTACGTGCTTCAACATAAAGTTCATCTGCCTTTGAAGGGGACCCGGTACTTTGTGCATTTTGTTGAGGTTCTTTCCCTGCTGGTCTTCCGTAACTATCAAAATTTCCTGATTTAACCTGTTGCTGGTAACCAGCTAGAGTAGGGTTATTTGACAACGCCCCGGTTATTTCATTGACTGCGGGAGAAGCACTGCTTGCAGGTGAAAGACTTGGCAGAGCAGTTGTCGGTTTTGTTGCTTGTACGGTCTCAGTCGTAGTGCCAGTGTCTTTAATTATCGCATTTTTCACACCGTTCTGAAATTCATCGGCCCCGACAGGCATAACTACCGGATTATTTACTGTCGCCGGTAACTGATAGTCTTCAGCAAATACCACATTCGAAGTTGCCAGCAAAATCACTGCTGTAATCGCGGTGCAGTGAAAAACCTTTTTTGAAGTCATAATTAGTTACCTATTGACGGCGGCGGATTATCGAGTGTTGCCAGTTGTTCTTTGCCGTTGATTGTAATTTTCTTAATATTTGGTGTACCTGAATACTGGTTCACATAGGCTATGCGCGGTCGTCCATTTTTCATTCCCAGGACCCATTCAAACGTCCATTTGGATGATTCAGTTTTGTCCGGAACATTAATCAAACGAGTTGACTTTGTTCCCCAGACATAGACCATGTCATTTTTGGTGTCGTAATACATATCGATCGGCTTAAATGACTGCTCTACACCACGAGCCTGCATTATATTGGTTTGCTGCTGTAGTGATTCCCGGGTCTTTGCCTGTAAATCCGGAGAAAGCGCATCCAATATAGTTGTTGTAACAAAACCGATGTTTGTTGGGTTTATGTTTCCAATCAAAGTACTAAAGAATAAGGCCCACTGCGTTTTATATGATTCTGAGGCTTTATTTCCAACAACTTTGACTTCTTCCGTCATATTTGGCGGTAGCACTATAGTCACAGGATCAGTGAGAAATTGATTTTTTACAACCAGAACCCCAATAATGATCATTGCAACTGTATTCACACGTAGGAGTTTTTCGTCGCGTTTAATCAATGCACTATATGTAATTCCAATTTCAGAACCTTCAATTTCTTTACTAAAGCGTGCTTTTGAATCCAGAAAACTTCCTTTTACTTCTTCACCTCCTTTTTGCGAAGTCTCATCCTTGTTATCAAAATCGCCATTACTGGAATTTTTAATGAATGGAATTTTTAACCTGCTGAGAAGTTTCATTCTTAGCTCCATCAAGAATAGAGGTTTCTGATAAATGGATCGGTAAAGTAACGACTACTAAACACCGATTTTCCAGGAAAAAAGCCGTACCACCACAGTTTGTGTTTTAGTTTTCCTCTAATCCCTTCCTCTGCTGCTTTCTTATATGCAAACCAGAACACCACCGCCACAACTACCGAAGTTATAAAGAAATCAAAAATATTACCGCTCGCGATAGTCACGAATGTTATACCCAATTGCTTTGCATCCCAGAATAGAATTAGTAACGGCATATTTATTCTGTATGGAAAGCGATATGTATGTGGCGGTATCTCGTACTGGCTTGTCATAAAAACTCCAGAGAGGGGGAATATCCCCCTCATTGTTATTGTTCTAACAAATCACAGAGGAATACCAGCATCCAGGAACGAGCTGATAATTTTTTCACCGTTTGCCATAACCAGCATCATTAATGCTGATACCAGCGCCAAACCAAGGTTAGGTTTTACAACGCCGAAATAAGCCACCGAGAACAACATGCCGCACGCGATGATTTTACCCGGCGCACCAGTCAAGGCTTCGCTCATGTAGGCCCAGATATCGCCGAAGGCTCCATCATCGGAACCCGCGTACGCAAAACTGCAATTTGCTAAAACCAAGAGAATAAACAAAGGCACTTTTGCATGTTTGGACTTCAAAAATGCAAAAGCGTTAGTTTTTCCTCTTTCAACGTTAGTATTCAATGTCAGTTCCATAATTACTCCGTGTTGATTTGAATTCACGAAAACGCATTGGCATAATACTTTTTATTTTTCTTTCATTTTTCTGTTAACCACCTTTTTTTTGACTTAATTGCGCTTGGTGTTTTTTTAGCCATCGAATGTCAGAAAAGAATCCCGCATGTAATCGGATTAAAGAAGGTGCGTTTAATTAACATGCCAAATAGGGAAGAGGGGCATCGTCTGCCCCTTTACCATTTTTATGGCATTCATCCAGCCAGATATTTAACAAAGGACACGGTAAGGATGACATTCCAAAAGTCACTTTTCCCCCATTGATGCGAGTGCTTTTCACCCACAAGGATTATGTATCCCCCATTCATACAAATGCTTTTCAATGAAAGCCACCTCTGCGGAGCACATTCATACGAATGCTGTTCGATGAAAGCAAAACTGCGGAGCTCATTCATTCAAATGCTGATTGGGGAATGCGCGTCTGCGGTGCCCATTCATTCAAATGCTTATCGTAAAAGTCACTTCTTCTGAATCCATTCATGCAAATGCTTTTCAAACAAAGACACCTATCAGGGACTCATTCATGCAAATGCTTTCCAACCAAAGGCAACTTACACTTCCCCATTCATTCAAATGCTTTCCGACCAAAGGCAACTTGCATTCTCCTATTCGTGCAAATGCTTTTCGAAAAAAGGCACCTTACACTGTCCCTTGCGAGCCCTGCTTCCCGACCAAAAGCAACTTTCACCGCAGCATTCATACAAATGCTTTTTTCAAAAGGCACTTTTCTGCCGCCATTGAAGCAAATGCTTTTATACAAAAGGCACTTTTCTGCCGCCATTGGAGCAAATGCTTTTATACAAAAGGCACTTTTTTGCTCTCCATTGAAACAAATGCTTTTCATCTCCTTGATATCCAATTTGAGTAATTTTCATTTATTATCAGAATGTTATGTTATTTCTCTAGGTCCTTCATTGGCCTGCATATTCATAAAATGCCGTCGACCAGGCTCATATCCCAGTCGTTTGCAGGCGTTAAGGAACTGTAAATACGCCGAGTGGCACAAGGAGTATAGGGATTTGCGTTTAAAGCCCAATACAACACGATGGAGGGTAGTGTAGTTAAAGGCATATGTATGAATGAGTCTTATTAAACTAGCAAAATGAATAGGTTACGTTGTCTCAACTAGCAAGCATGATTTTTTCTGAAAAGCATTCGAACGAATACCAGAAGAACCCGGGTATCAGAAATGATAGGAAGTTTGGAAACAGGGAAGGGTGTTCAAATCCGGAGAAACATTAAAAAGCATTTGGATGAATGCCCATACTCCTCATTACATCCAAAGTAACTTTTGTGCGTACTATACCCGGAGCATCAACTGTGTTTTGCCAGAGCAAGTTTTGGACTTCTTTTAAAAATCTGGAACTGGATATCTCTACCTTTCTTAACCTCTTGATATTCAAGATATCCTATTGATTTTAACTCCAGCATCGCCTTCCTGATGATCTGGTTTTGAGTTCGTACAGGAGTCGTCAACAGAAGTCGCTCACGCAAACGCTTCATGCTTACGAATAACGTACCGGCAGGCATCGCCTCAAAATATATGTACAGGCTTTGTGCTGCCTCTTTTTTAGCGAGAACCGAAAGCACCTGCAAACTAAGTAAGGTTTTATGATCATACCGGTAAAGCTCCCACATTGAGGGATCGCCCACCAACTCTACGGTGTCCTTCTTAGGATCAATCACTGCTTTCTGCACAAGGTGCGTGACAGTAAAACGTTCAGTTTTTGAATCACGGAAAGAAATCACAACGGAAGCTAGGTTTGCTAGCGCCTCCTGAAATCGTGAGCGAGTTCGCTTGTTTATGTTTGTAGAACTGATACCACACATTTTTGCAAACTCATTGAATGACAATGTGATTTTATCGGAAGCGAAACCATATTTGCTGAACGCCATTATGCAACCGAGCCAACACTTAAAATCGGTTGACATCGAAAGCTTAAGACCAGTGATCCGAATGTCATCGTATCCTTCTGAACGGGCCAGCTCCATGCTCGACAACTCATCAGAAGCGTCAACCTCAAAATTTCTGTATCGCTTCTCTTTAGTTCCCACCGGGGTAAAAACACTTAAGCGCAGTAAAGCAATGGGTTGGACCGATTTCGAAGAGTTTGGACTCAGTTGATAAGTCTTCCCTGTCTCCGTGTTGGTCACATCAAAAGGATGTGTTACCTCATTGTTATCACTCATTTAAATTTACCCACCATGGTTTATCCCTTGATACATTTAGATGTGAATAGATTATTCGTGCAAATGCTTTTCTCGCATTAAACTAAATGCCTTTTCAATTCAAGTAAATGCTTTTCTTATTCAATCAAATGCTTTTTACATGCACCTGAATGCCTGATCATGCTTATTCCATAATAAAATCAGTCATTTACGGAACCTGTGATCTTTTTTGTACTCTCTTGATCTCTCTTGATCTAAAGAATTGATCTAACTTGTGGAAAACGTGGATAAATTCCGTCTGTTAACCAACTCTGACCTAAAAAGTTCAGGTTCGGACTCTAGCCAAGTAGGGAATGCAGCCGGAAGAAGTATCAATCAATCTGAAGCTTTTAAGATATATTAATTTCAAACCATTCAGATTTAAAAATTTCAAATTAAAATGGCCTAATTCCTTCATAACTAAAATTACAGTCAAGCACCGAATTAATTGTTTTTTGCTTTTGGGTTATTTGAAACTGAGTCAATTAATGTATCATGTAATAAAAAGGAGGTTATATGAATCACTGCGACTATCAGATTATTGAGATCAGTCCTAAAGCACTTTTTATCGAATCTGGATTCAATCCACGTGAAGCGGTAATTGGTGAACTTTGTTATGAACAGGAACCAGTAAAATCGACCATTGTTTCTATTAAACAAGCCTATAAAGAGGGCAGACGAGTCGATTTAATTAAGGTTGTTAAGAAAGACTCCAATTACGTTGTAAGGCAGGGGCATTGCCGTTACAGAGCACTATCTCTTGCTCTTGCGGAAGGAGCTGATATTCAGCTCATTTCAGTAGTTGTTATGAACTATAAGAATAAAAGTGAAGAATACCTGGAGAACCTTGATGGGAATAGGAATAACGGTCTTAATCCCGTAGCCTTAGCTTATGCACTGGCAGAGGCGCTGAAGCTTGGCTCTACCGTTGAATCCCTTGCTATGCGCTATCAACGGTCTAGCACTGCTATTCGTAACCAGCTTAAAATCCTTGATATGCCTTTAGAACTACAACGTTTAATCAGTCTAAACCTGATTAAAAAAACACTCGCGATTGAGATCATGTTGAAGTATTCCAATGACCATGCAAAAGTCCTTGCACATTTGGAATCGTGTTCTCTTTTAGTACCATCAACTGAACCAGAACCTGTTTTATCTAAGACATCAAGCGTTCAAACATCATCAAACGATGAGAAACTAGATAACCCGGAAACACTCCCTGTTCATGTTATTCCTAAGGAAGTTAAAACAAAATCCATCACTCGCAGTTCATTGGGTATTAAACGGCTTTCTCATAAAAAAACTGAACGCTTAAAAACTGAATTTATCGGGCTGATTGATACTGTACGGCCAGCACTAAACGACAGTAATAAACTCACCGAATTAATTTTCGACGGACAACATTCCAATTTATTTACGAACATCAGCAGCACTTCCATCACAAAGACAACGGAAAGTGTAAAGATCACTCTAGATGAAGCAAAACTCCAGCTTTTATTAAGCCTTCTGAATGATGAAAATACTGCTATCATCATTCCAAAATCTAAGGTTACAGAACTGCATGAAATTCGTGACCTGTTAACAAGTGAGTAGAATGCTAAGGACCGTTTATGGACAAGATTGCACAGTTTACTGTAATTAATACTTATAACGATCTACTTATTACAAAAGGCACACTCGATCGCAACATTGAAGAGATCAAGGCTGGAAAGCGTTTTGATCATTTTGAAGAAGGGCACGATCAATACGTACAGAAGGTAACTGACGCTTTACAGCTCGTGGAGGCTCGACTGGAGAACCTTAAAAAATGAAACATTCTCTTTTTTTTACTCAGGATGGTTATTTACTGCCATCATCCGTAAAGCCTATCTACGGTAAAGATGGACACTATTACGCCGTTATCACCCGTGAGTGCTTTGAATGCGGAGGGACTGGAAAGATTGCGAACGCCGTCTGTGTGACATGCAATGGCTCCAAAACGTCTCCAGCCACAGAGGAAAAGCTGGTACTGAAAGAGTGCATTGAATTCCTTGAAACTATCCCGGAACTTCGCTGCAATCCCGATCTTGAAGCCTGGAAACGTAGGCACAGCGAGCAGTTAGCATTGCTGCAAGCTGACAATTCTAAGTTTGCAGCAAGCATTGCACAGCAGTTAAACAACAATCTCTTTTTAACAGTCCGTCAGTTGGAGTCTTTCTACTCGACATACCAGCCTGTTTCTGAAGCTTTTTCAGAAAACGCCGGTTTTCCAATTGAACATTCTTTCAACATTGGTGATGTAGTTAGTTTTGATATTATTTTTACAGAAGTGCGAGCTGCGTTTTCAAAAGGTTCTCATAGCTATTTTTTTACTTTTACAGGCAAAAAGCAGAATGATGGATTCGCGTTGACTGGTAATGTTCAGGATCACGTTTTATTGGGGCATAGCTATCATCTTTCGGGAAAAGTGAGAAAGATCCACTACTTTGACTCAGTGCCCTACGCATTACTGACTGTGTTTAAATTAACAGCATAGCCTGGTGTCTAGTGACCGGAACTCCCAAATACAGGCCGTTTTTACATTAGCCACCGGCTTTCTGCACTGTCGTGCCGACTCACTCACGTCAAATCTGTTGCTCACGCATCGGGTTTTTACCCGGTTTTACACTCCGAAAATAAGCCGATTTATTTTAAATTCAACACCCGTTATTAACTAATCTTTTAAATTAAAAATGATAATCTTATTAATTATATTTTTTAATTTTTTGTCTCTTCTTAACATATAGGTTAAGGAGATTTTGTTAAAACGGAGTGATATATGCAAAATGATCTTGGACTTGGGTTCATCCGCAAGTCAGCAAGAACGTCAGCAAAAATTATTTCCCGAAAAGTTACTTTTCCGCTCGATGACTTGGATAATGCAAAGCTAACGCTAACTGGCCTACAGTGTCATCCATCCTGCCGTTTTCCATTTTACCAGCTGTCTATGCTTATCCATAACCAACTCGCTGAGCACGGCGTCATTTCTGCCGATGAAAACGCACCGTTCACTGTATCCATAAGCATTCACGAGTGGCTGAGTCGTGCCAGAGTGGCATTTATTGATTATCACGGTCTTCGTAATAGCGATAAGACGGTCATGATCACACGCGCTCATCTGGAAGAATTGCTTACTTACTTGTCTACGACATTGGCTGTTTATGTCCCGTATTCAAAGAAGCGACTAAACTTCAGCTTCCTGACGTCCTTCACTCTGGTCAAAACATCGCAGTCTTATACGTTAACGTTCCCTGGGGTACTTCGTCCGTTCCTGATGTTGCTGGGGGGATTAATTCAGGAATTTATGACGGAAAAATTATTGAAGCGACGGAATGCCCAGTTTGTCATCTTTGATTATTTGCGAAAGTCCCGGCGCCATTCACACAAAATTACCGATATCGTGAATGATCTTCAGTTGCATACAGTGAACGTACGAATCATGAATGTCCTTACCCAACTTGCAGATCAGGGGTTCATATCGTTTATATGCGAAGGTAAGAGAGGGGAGCGATCAATTGAAGAGCTTCAGTTTATTCCCTATGCCAGCCGTGACCATTCCGAAGTGCTGAGCTTCGAGGAATGGATAAGCCCGATCGACTAACTACTGATCGCCGCTCAACGAAGGACGGCCAGAATTTCTATTTCCTTCTTACGCGACTTTGATTGACTGCCGACAGACCGATAAGCGTTGTGAGTATGAATATCAAAACCGCGTTCTTCATAGAGCTCCAGCGTAAAGGGAGTCATGCTGTTGGATATGGCCACTGAGGCCCCTTTACGATTAGCATCCACCAGCATATCCGCCAGTTTAACATGTGCGCTCTTATCGAACGGTATACCATCATAGCTTACAAAGCTGGTTTTACTGATTTTGTCATATGGCGGATCGCAATATATTTGGTCACCACCACCTGCAAACTCCAGCGTCTGACCAAAATCTGCGGTTTTCAATTCAACGCTCGAAAGCCTGAATGAGAGGTAATCAACCTTCTGGATATCCAGACTGAACTGGTATCGCTTTCCCCATGGAACTGAGAACTTTCGCTTCAAGTTGTAACGACACAGACCGTTATATCCGAGTCGATTCATCGCGTAGAAAATGGCTGCTCGTTGTAGCGGGGCATCATCAAAACTGGTGCTGTTAAAGGTATTCCGCAGCACGTAGTAATCCTCTTCTTCAAAATGCCTTTCCGCCAGCAGCTGCACTTCTCTGATGAATGCCGGTTTATTTCGCTGTATGTTGCGGTACAGATTGATTAGGTCCGGGTTGCTGTCTGCCAGGAGAGCCTCGGTGGCAAACATGTTCAGAAACACGGCGCCACCGCCGATAAACGGTTCAACCCAGCGTCGGCTCTTATCATGTGGGAAGTGCTTACTGAGGAACGGCATCAGTTTGGTTTTACCCCCCGCCCATTTGATGATTGGTGTATGTTTTCGCAACGAGTCTTCTCCGTTCAGCTTTATCGGTATGCCACACTTATGGTACCGAAAGGCGGATTGCTACCAATAAGGTATGAGCAGGAAAAAACGTGGCTTTTGTTAACGAGATTGTCATTTCGACACATTTTTTAATTTTTTTTCACTTCTCAGAAAAAAGTTTATCCTTTACGAATTAACCATAACCATCTGTTTTATTTGATTTATTTTTTCTTTTTGTTCTGATCGCCAGAACAATTTTCCTCGTTCAATTCGGAATAGACCCAAAAAGTACCTTTTTAACGAAAAAGTGAGATTTTTTTTTCCGGTAGTATTCACGCACAGATGAAAGGTATGACAAAAAAGAATTCAACGGAGTATCTATGAGTGATCTGATGACTGATTCCCAACAGCAAACTAACTCACGGGTCTTTAAATCCCCACTCGTGTCTTTTTCAACAGTGACCGGTTCCGGCCGATTCGTCAGTGGTATGAAGCAGTTCCGCGACGCGAACCCTGACCTTTGTAATGAAGTCACTGAACAGAAAGCATGGGCTATCAGCCCAACCGTGGTTCAAATCACGGAAGGATTCAACTCCCGTGAGATGGGAATGGGGGAAGCTTATTACCAGTTGCCAGAAGTCGCCGATCATCTCAATAACATCAAGAATGCGTACATCCGGGGTGATTACGTAGACCCTATCCGCGTTCTGATCAAAGACGGCATTCCGTACGTTCGCCAGGGACATTGCCGTTTAAAGGCTGCTTTGATGGCTGTGGCAGAAGGGCATTCTAACCTCACCATTCTTTGCATCGAGATGAAAGCCGATGAGATCAGCTGCGAACTGACAACGATTGACGGAAACCGTGGCCTAGCTCTTTCTCCTGTGGCTTTGGGTGAATCCTACCGACGTCTTCAGGCGCTGGGTGGATGGTCGCTTGACCGTATTGCCGAACGTGAGGGAAAAAGTAATACCACCATTGCTGCTCTTATTCGCTTGACCGGCTGCTGTGTCTATCTCAAAAAACTGATCCATGCCGATGCCATTTCCTATGTAGCAGTCCTGTCCCTTATCGATGAGTTCGGTGAAACGGAAGCTGTTGCGCGGATCGAAAAGATGATCGCAGACCTTGAAAAGGCTGATTCAAGCGGTATCCAGATTAAGAAAACGCCACGCGGGCAGATCCGTGTTGTCCCTTCCGATTTTAAACCCGCACGTGTTCCACCAGTTCTCGCTACAAAAGCCGTCGAAGGGGTCAAACTCATTACGACGAGTCTATTGCAGAAACTCGGTGATATCGAGTTGCCGGAGGTGACCGACTCCAGCGAAGATGAAGAAATTACCTTTACGCTGAACCGGAGCATGTTGGAGATGCTCAAGAACCTGCAAAGTGAGATTACGGAATCAGAAAACAAGCAGCTTCGCCGGGCCGAAAATCGGCAAGCCCGATTGAAAGGGGAAAAAGTGACTTACAAAACCAAGAAAAACGATAAAAATGGCGGAGAACCGCAATCCGCCCCCCCCCCAGCACAGGCTTAAATGAATTATTTCAGAGTGTGAGAAGCCTACAATAAGAAGTACGATATTTTAGAGCGAGCCACCCAGGCTCTCCCCCCGTTGCCCCTACTATGTAGGGGTTTTTTTGTCCTGTCTCCGGCCCGTTTCTTCTGATTAAAACCACATCTGTCTTTCTGACTTTCCGCAGTGTTAATTTCTCCATTTTCATGTCAGCCAACCTATTAGCTTTTTGTTCAAGGTTGTTATCCTGGTATCAGATAAACCCTTCAAAAAGGACTGGTGCTATGTCTGCTGTTGAATCTGATTCCCTGCCAATGGGTGCCCCTGGGAGTTCTCTGGTTGCTTATATGCCTCATACTGGCCTCCTTATTAACGACGATAACTTCCTGCCCGAAATGCGGGAAGAGCTCGATGTCATTAACAGGCAGGTCGAATCATATAACGATGAGCTTAGCTTACTGAGGTCCATGTCCGCTCAGTTCCTGAAATGCGGGAATCAGAAGCTCTATTCATACCTCTCCGGATACAATCATCTCATTTCAGAAGCGGATGCCAGCTACGCAGAAAACGCGCTGCGTTCAGAATACTGGAAGAGGGTCATGGCCCTGACCGATGTACTGTCTGTGATGTCTGACGAAAAGAAGAAAGAATGGGATAAGCAGTTTACTGCTGACCGTTACCACCTTCCTCCTCAGGAGATCCCTGATTTTACACTCGATGCTGTTGTTACCACGGTTGTCGCGTTGCTCAATGACCGGCATCAGTTCATTAAAGATCGTGTCTATGCCGTCTTTCAGTCATTAAGCCGTCAACACAAAACCAATAAAGCATTTGGCTTCTCTACTCGCATGATCACCTCCGGCGTATGTGAAGGCGTGAAAGACAAATGGGTAAAACTGAAGGTTGAGTTTAAAGAATCCGGCCTCATGCCACTTTCGGAGTTGCGGGTGATCTGTTCTTATTTCCGGGGCGAAACAGTTAAACCGGTCTATGACACGAAAAAAATGGTTGAGAATATGGTTGGTCATGTTGGATTCAGAAACTGGATCAGCCTGGATGGCAACAGTATTCGTTTTCGGGTCTACAAAAACGGATCGATGCACATTGATGTGCATCCTGATATCGCCGAACGGCTTAACAACATTCTTGCTGCCATCGTCCCTCTGGCTCTGCCTGCTGAACGCGTGGCCCATACCAAAGCGACGTTGCAGGAGTTCCCGGCACTGAAACGCTGCATCGATTTTCATTCACGGATGCAGCTTGCAGAGCTGGATTTTACCCAGAATGAAAAGGAATGGTCCAGCTGGACATCGCTCGGCTATGCCGGTGAGAACGCTGATAAAACGCGGCAGGTGAACGCGGATGTTCTGCGATTTCTCGGTGCCCGAGTGACAAGCTACCATGTGACGTTTGATTATGACCCGACCGAAGTGATGCGCTTCATCGGACATATGGGCGCCATGCCTGATATTAAATCCCACCAGTTTTATCCGTCGTCGGCGCGACTCAGTGAATACGTCGCATCCATTATTGCGGCCGGGGAGGGGGAACGGCTGCTGGAGCCCAATATTGGGCACGGGGATTTGCTTCAATGTTTCCCGAAAAGTGTCAACGTAACCGGCATCGAACTGGATACACTGAATTGTCTGGTCTCCCGGGCTAAAGGTTACGAGACCACGGAAGCCGATTTTCTGGCCTGGTCGGCGGCGAATCAGATTCAGAAATTTGATTGCGTGGTGATGAACCCTCCTTTTGCTGACAACCGGGCTAAGCTGCATCTGCTGGCCGCTGCGTCTCATCTGGTTCCCGGCGGGCGTTTAGCTGCCGTCCTGCCTCTGTCCCTTCAGGGGATCGATAACCTGCTGGGCGAGGGGTTCAGGACCGAGTGGATGGATACCTTCGATAATGAGTTTGACAACACTGCCGTCTCCGTCCGCGTTCTGTATGCAGAACGCTTTTAACTGAAGGAAAGACTATGTCCAAAAGTTCGCCTGTCTTGCCTGAGGACCGTGATGATATTGAGTTTGTGATGGATGATTTCCAGCGGAGCCTGGGGAAAAGTAAACCAGTACGTGAAGTGCAATTTCTGGGGGAGTCACAGCAAAGTGAAGAATCTGCGAACTCTGCCGATTCGCCCTGGTTTGAAAGCTAATCTATTCTGATGGCGCCGTGCTGATTTAAAATGACTCCCCGGCAGTGAGCGGGGAGTTATTACAACTTTTACCTGTACTGAACAACAGTTCCGGCTAAGGTACAAACGGGTATGAAGAGCTGGACATCAACATGATGCCAGTAAGGCAGCGGCACCCTGTACCCTCCCTTACGATGATGGACAATCATCGCCTGTTGCTGACATTTCACCTCATTTAATCGTCCTAATTTCTGCTTTTCCTATTTCTTCTCAAGAGAAAAGTTACTTTTCTTCCACCGTAATCAGCCCTGTTGAAGTTGCCTTAACTTTCGTTTTGTTCTGACCCGACAACATTGCTATCACGGCAACATTTAAAAGTTTTATGCCGTGAAATACCCCGGCTAACCAGCAAGCCCAGGTGAAAAGATTTCGTAAAATAGGGGCAAATACATCCCGGGAGTATCACATGCGTAAAATTCTGACAGGCTGTATCATTGCCACGGCCATAGCTTCAGTTTATCCGGCGGCGGCTCAGATTTTCAGCTATTCGTATACTGACACCAATCAGCTGGCAAAGACGCTTAAGCCTGCCACGCAGAGCTACCTTAATCCGGCAAGCACAATGACCCTGAATCTGATCTCCGGCCTTGACCGATACGAACGAGTGAGTGTGACCAGGGACAGTGACAAAAAGGTCATGTATTCCGCAGTGACAGGAAAGATAAGCGTCGCAGATCGCATTGTTGCCGCAGACGGCACGGAATATTACGGAAAGGACTTGGCGTTACCCGCACTCGGTGAAGGGGCCTTCACCGTCATCAACGATACCCTGGATCTCCAGCAGGCTGTCGTCAGCTCTTCAACGTATCATTTCACAATCGACACTACAGCGCCAAAGTATACCAGCATCTACCCGAGCCAGAACGCAGGCTATGAAATGGTCCTGAGTGGGCCAGTTTGGGGGCTTGGGCGCGGAGGATCTGGCCAGTTTTCCATCTTTGCTGATGGAGTTGATGATGCGAATGGCATAGACAAGATCCGTCTGGTCATCAAGCGCGGAAATGGCACAGTCGTGTCCGACAACACACTCAGTTACGATACGGCGGCAAAACGTGCCTTTTACCCCTGGATCAAGGACGCGGTCACTCAACCCGGTATGCCCACCAGCGATCTCAATGAAGAATTTACCTTCAATTTTATCATCACAGATAAAGCCGGAAACACGCTGAATATTCCGCCGCAGCGCTTTTTATTTGATGACCAGATAGGTGAATACACCCCCTTTGCGGTTCATGACTCACGCGTCAGTACGAGTGTGGTCCCGGGGATCTCTTCAGGGTACGTCCCGTTTGTTCGGGGGCTATCTGTACTCGAAAACCCATACCGTATGGTCATCCGTATCCCCCGAACCAACTGGAAGCCATACCGTAACGGCGGCATCACCATTCTTAACAATTATGGCGGTGCTCAGGTTATTTCAGAAGACACGACCTATGTGTACGTCGAGGTGAAGCTTCCCCAGGGCGCTCTGGATATAAACTACTATCGCCCAGTGAACACGTACCAATGGTCCGGAGGCGATCTGACGCAATACGCCTCCTGGCTGAACTGGGACCCGGCTTCGGTAAAAAGTCCTGCATGGGGGAGTCCGGCGATTGAGCGACAGATGTCCGATGGTACCTGGTTTAACAGCGTCAATTGGAAATACTTCAAGGCTTCAGATATGCCGGTGAACCTGACCAAGATCCGTTTCAATGTGCAGGCAAGGCCCTACGACCAAAAAATTACTGGCGGTGCCACCTGCAACATCCCTGCCGGGTCAACGTCGTGTACCGTCGCCCTGACACAGGCGATTACAAACGGCACCACCGGCTATCTGCATAGTGGTTATGAGGTACGTTCCACAACAGAATCCACCTTCTTCATGCCTATCTGGGAAAACGTCGTCTGGCATACGCTGGGGCCTTCGGTCACTGGCTATGACTACAATGATACGACCAACATCCTTCAGGTTTACATCAACCAGCCGGGAGACGGATCGTATTTCGATACCGTTAAACTGAGCCGGGTGTGGCTGTCCGACAAATCCCGCAATAACGCGGATATCAATGTGACCGGAACACTAACGGGGCGTAACACAGCAACCGGGAATTATACATACGAGTTCAACCTGAAACTAATCCCGGAGGGCAGCTATAACGTGCAGCTCAACGCCCAGGATTCGTTCAACAATACGGGTAGTCTGGACTATAAGACTGTGACGGTCGATAACACGCCGCCGTCCATCAGTATCAGCTACGAAACCAAACCTATCACCAGCAGTGTAACGGTGTATGGACTGGAGAACATTCGTATTCAGCTCGCAGATACCCTGACCAAGCCCTCTTTAACGCGAATGACGCTTCGCGGTGGCCCGGTATCTGATGCTGTTGAGTTGTCGTGGGTAAACCTCGGAAATAATCTTTATGCCCCGAATTACCCGAAGATCTTTCCTTCACTTAACGACGGCGAAACTTACACGCTTACCGTGCAGGCCAAAGACGAGATGAACAACGTTAAAGAAAGCGCCGTCGAATTTAGTTACTTGCCGAACAACCTGGTTCGTCTGGAAAACCTTAAGACCATCTCCGTTAGTACCGCGCTGAAAACGTCCGATGACACACCGCTGGCGGTTCTTTATGCCAGCCAGCTGCGTAAGAAGGACGGGTCTATCGCAACCGGGAAACAGGACGCGATACTGACGGTGCGTAAGGATGCAACCTTCGGCGTCACGGTGAATGGGGTTTCCGCAGCTCCTGGGGAGAGCAAAAATGTTCAGTTGGATCTGGGTCTGGGTGACAGCCGCAGCTTCCCTATTTTTCCTTCGACTTCCGGCGTCGTTGGAACTTCTGAATTTATGCTGAATATAGAGGAACTGAAGTAAAAGCAGGGTAGGGTGGCCAAGTCCGGGCCACTTCTTTCTGTTGTTGTCGCCGCAATGATGATTATCCAGATTCCGGTCACAGGGTTATTCACCGTTTTTGTGGATAACCTTCCGTCCCATCAGTAAAACTGCGAATGACACAGGCCTGCCACTCGCTGCGGGTTTGCTCATAAAACTACCCGTCAGCGTGGATCAACATATCATTCACCCGGTATAGTGGATACCCTTCATCCGGCACGCGATTCCTGCGGCCAGCGCCTGTCATGGTGATGGATGCAGGGCCACCAGCTGCAAACACAGGTTCAGCCTGGGATTACACTATACCGGGCGACGTTAACCTAATTCGCGGCCATGATGTCAAACAGCGACGGACTGGCGGGGTGCGTTTAACTACTGTGGCTATAAACAGACTGGTCTTCCCATGACTCACTCTCATTTTCTAGGGGACCGGTGATCCACTTTGCGGAGCGTGAGGCTCGGGAGCGAAAAGCCCATGCCTCGTCAGGACCGATAGTGACGCTTTCCTCCGTCATTGAGGCGTTTTTTGGCATTCGCTTTACGCCGGTACAGAATGACGGTAACTTTTCTAAGGCAGCGGATGATTACAAACGCAGTCTCTCAAAACTCGTACAAAATGGAGCCCCAAAAGAATGAAAATTAGCACGGGCATGATGAAAAGCAATGCACCGCTCATCATTCTGATTTGTTTAATGATCGCTTTTTCCGCCTATGTTAAATCATGGTCATTGTTATACACCTTGCTGGCGGCATCAGTCTCACTAACAGTCATGATCTCACTGCCTTTTATCGTTTCGCCTCTACAGCACTCAAAATTTATAGCCTTACGAATTTTGCGTTTACTAGTTATTACGCTTTGGACGATTGGCCTTGTCGGCGTCTTCTTTTCAGTTGTTGAACGCCTTGTATGGGTTAATGCGGACAGCTATCCGGCATGGCTGGCGAAGGAACTGGATTCTCCGGCCATCACGGATGGTGAAAATTTTATTAAAGCAACAGAGTCTTTTGAGAAGATCTGCGGGAAAAATAAAGGCTATCTTAGCGTTGTCACCAAGCATAACGGCATATTTATGCGCTGCGATGATAGCTTGTCTTTCGACTCCTGGTGGAAGGGTGTCTACCGGCTTAAAACCCCTGAGACTCGATGATATATTTCTTTAATGCTGCGACTGAATGGTCATCTTTTAGTTAAGACCTTTACGACGATATCCGCCCCTCCACTGTACCGGGTGCTGCTCCCCCATCAGCTACTGGTACGCGCTTTAAGTCGCTCCACTAAACCGGGTTAAACTTTCACTTCAGCATCATCACGTTAACAGGGTTGTACACCATTCGCTATCCACTATACCGGGTACGGTTTCCTAACCGTGACGTCATGCTATCCGGAAAGATGACACTGCCACGATCCACTATACCGGGTAAACCTTTCCACCCAGTACCACCACATTCCCGGTAACCGATTAGCAGTAGTTCTCATCCACTATACCGGGTACGGATCACATTTCTGTGACTCCACTGTACCGGGTATAGATCACATTTTTGGTGAAAAAACACACTAAATATTCAGTGTAAGGCTGAAGAGGAGGGGCTGCATCGTAATTTTAGGCCTGACACTACCCGGTGTAGTGGAGATCCATTGTACCGGGTAAAGCAGAGTGGAAAGGAGAAGAATGTCCACTATACCGGGTAACGCAGCCACCCACGCGGCAGGCAGGTGCATTATCCGGCATCGGTCATGGCTTCATGTTTCTCTTTAGAATATTCAGTACGTAATCGCCGTTTTCTTTGTCTATGGAGTATTCCAGAAAACCGATCTCTTTAAGCTGGCCCAGCGCCTTTTTAACCGTGGCATTCTGGTTACCGAGGTGTGATGACAGTTGGAGTCGTCCACGAAGCCGATCGAATCCGATGCGGTAAAAGGTGCTCGGCAGCTCAGCCAGATACAGGTACAGGGCCTGTGCGGACTCCTTACGGGCCAGTTTTTGCAATGTCTTCAGGTAGAGTCGGGTTTTACCGTCGACGCGATACAGCGTATTGAGCTTCGAATTTGGCTTGATGATGATTTTTCCCGTGGAACTGTCGTAATACGTCGATTCCACCAGGTGCATGTTTATCGTTATCTGATCATCTGTACCGGGTATTTTCTTAATAAATGAAATGTTGGTCCGGGCTATACGCGTCAGCGAAGCATCAAAGCGCTCTTTCAGTTGTTTATCAATGCGCTTGGTATCAAACCCACAAAATTTTGCAAACTCCGGAAAATTCAGCTCCAGCTGACCTTCTGAATCAAGCGGCCGGTTAGACAACGCATAAACGATCCCACACCATGATTTGAAATCGGTATCCATATCGAGACGCGGCCCGTAGATTTGGATCTGGCTGTAACCTTCACCCTCTACAATAGATAACCTTGATAGCGGCTCAGTGGCATCGATATGATGGCTCTTCCTCCCCCCCTTGTCCGTAGATTTCAAAGTCGGCACAAACACACCTAGGCGGAGTAAAACTTTCGGTTGAATGGTCTGTTTTAATGTGGGAAAGAGTTGTATAACTTCCCCTGAATCTTTTAGGGACTCTTCAATGACGAGAGATAACTTGTTGTTATTACTGGACATATTGGGAGATCCGTTTTGTGCATAAGATCTACATCCTACCCGCTATAGTGTATCGAATCTACCCGGTATAGTGGATTATGCGCCCGGTACAGTGGATGGATTACCCGACATAGTGTATTTCTCCCCCTGTACAGTGGATGCTGATCCGCTGAGAGGCCCGCTATCACTGGGCTGCGAGGATCGTTATTCCTTTTTGATCTGCTATTGATCCTCTATTGATCTTTATTATTATTCTATCCTGTTGATAACTATGCTCTGTCACGTATTGAATCATCACGATCAAAATGTGAGTAAATTCCGATCCGTTCTAAAAACATCAGAAGCACACTTCAACCCTTACAGAAAAAGTTACTTTCGTTAAGCCGCCAGTACTACCGACGGCCCATTCTCATTACTTCAGCTCATCGATCTGGATCATGAACTCGGATGTACCCACTTTGCCGTTTTCAGCAGGGTATATAGGTACTAAAAGGTTATCACCGAGCCCCATATCAATTTTCACCTCTACAGATTCACCAAGCGCGGCCTGCACGCCGTTGAACTTAATACCGAAGGCAGCGTCTTTACGTACCGTTAGCGTCGCACTCTGGACGTCTTTTGCAATCTCACCGTTGGACTTACGCAACACGTTGGTTGACAGATAAGCAAGAGGCTCATTTAACGACGTTTTGAGTGCTGAACTGACGGATAAGGTTCGCAGGTTATGCAACTGCACTAGGTTATTCAGGAGGTAGCTGAATTTCTGGGTATAAGTTTTGCTGTTCGACTGACTGTCGGAGACCGTCACGCTAAGCGCATAGTTTTCGGAAGGCTCGAATGAGGGGAACAGCCTTGGATATTCTGGCGCATAAACGTTCGTGCCAGCAGGTGACCACGTGAGCTCAACGTTATCTGCCGTTGGCCCTCCGGTTATCTGAAGACGGGTGATCCGGGGTGTTGTCAGGTTATCCGCCAGAGCTATACGGATATTCTCCAGCCCGTATACCACCGTACTAGGGCAGGATCATTTCAACGTAGGTATAGGTGCTGTCCGTCGCAATCTCGGTCGGGGAAGAATACAGGTTATAGAATAGCAGGCCGCCCTCGGCATATGACCGATAGTTGGACTTTGGCACGCGATATACAAGATGAATCGGATTCTCATTAACGGTCATCCCAGCTGAATAGGCCGGATATCCGGAAACCCCTGGCACCACGCTGGCGGAGCTTTGCGGATCTCGGACCGCCCAGATAGTTATCATATCGAAAGAGCTGCAACGGAAGGGTTCGGGTGTTTCCTGCGTTGTCATAAATGACTACCTTGGCCGTGAAATCTTCATCCAGATTGCTGTCGGGAATACCCGCGCCTTTGACCGAGTTTTTTGAGTAAGTGTGATACATCTTCTGACCAGTCACGTCGTACTACATCTGCGTCGTACTGAACAGACTGCCGTTACTGTGATAGACATAAAACATACCTTTCTCGATGCCATTTACGTCCGTGACATTGGTTGAGGTAAAATCAAACTGCCCCGTGGCCTCCAGCCCCATTTTCCAGACGCTACCCGCAGTTGATCCATAGGCGGCGTTGCCTGTGAGGGCATTAACAGACAGCGGTGTGGTGTCTACCAGCCAGTTGTAGCTGTAGGTGGCTACAACGGACTGATTCAGATCCAGAATACTGACCTGCACAACCGACCTGCCTTCGCCAAGCACCGGTAAAGTTACTTTTTTTCCGTAAAATTCGCTGCCATCTCCGGCCTTCAGACGGTCGGATACGCTGGTGCGCGTAGTAGTGGTGTTCAGCAGTTGCGTGCCGGTGGCGCTGGTGATTTTGACATTCACATAACGGTCAAGACCGGCAATGAGCGTCAGGGTTACCGGTGAGGCCGGATTCAGCAACAGCCGGGTTGAGGGGGCGTGAACTTCAATACCATTGGTATCTGTGAAGATGGATTCATAAATTTGAGCAGATGCCGGAACTGAGACTCCGAGCATAGCCATAGCCAAAGCTATAGCCTGATTTTTCATTCAGTATTCCCCTTTTAGTTGTTGCTATTTTAAACGTCTGCCCTGCGGATTTTTCCGTTAAGGGGGGGATTTCTGGGGAATTAATCAGCCTAAAACGGACATTGGGATGGGGTATTTCCCGCAGGCCTGCCGATTAAATCTGGCAAAAAGCACACAAACGGACGATGTTTTACTGAACAATTACCCCTCTTAGCGCCCGGGCGAAGAAAACGATTCAGGTAAAATTTTCTGGCCAACCAGGAGAACCGAAATGAAATTTTGCCGACGTCCGTTGATTGTCGCCGTCTATACGGCACTGCTGTTCCCGCTTTACAGCCAGGCTCAGCTTTACAACTATTCGTATACCGACACACGCGGCACGAAAGTGAATGCTGAACCCACCAGAGAGTATCTCAACCCGGGCAGCGCAATTACGCTGAATCTGATATCTGGTCTCGACCGCTACGAGCGCGTTACCGTGACACGTTCATCCGATAATGTGCAGATGTTCCAGAGTGTCACCGGCCTGGTGACAGTGGCCGACAGGATCACTGCCGCTGATGGTAGTGAGTACTACGGCAAGTCCATGACACTGCCGGTACTGGGCGAGGGTACTTTTTCTCTTAAATCCGAAACACTCGACAATAAGTCGAATGTCGTGGCGACAACCAGCTACTCTTTCAGCATCGATATCACTCCTCCCGTTCTACCAGATCCGATGCAGTGGCTCAGGGCTGGTTTTCAGTACGGAAGTCTGGATATTTTCGGCGACAGGACCGCAACCCAGGCCATTTCGTTATCGAACGTCTCTGATGCGAGGTCAGGACTGGATAAAGCGGAGTGGTTTGCTATTGACAGCAGCGGTGTCCGCCGGACTGTAAATGCTCAGCTGAATGCACTCACGGGGGTGGTCCAGGCACTGGCGGCGGTGGCGGCAGGAAGCACGGTTGCGCCCGTCAGTCCGGCATATTACACCGTAGGTTTTCGGGTTTATGACAAAGCCGGGAACTGGACAGAAACATCACATCGCTCTGGTATTGATCGTACAATACCCAGCTACATTCAACATCAGGTGCGGAATGCGAAAACAGGCGTCTGGGAAGATTATGTTCCTGGCATGACCATTTATGAAAACCCGGTAAAATTCCGGTTCAAACGCCTTAAATCGGACTCAACAAATTTTAACGGGACTGATTTTGGCTGGATCGATCAGATTACTAATTCTGACAGCACCTACTTTTATACTGAAGTCACGGTGAGTTACCCAGAGACCTATGTTTACTACGAGCGGTTTACCAAGGCTGGTCTGAACAATACTATCAATTATAGTACACTGAAATTTACTCTCGGCAGCGGTGTGCCGGAAGCTCCACGTTATTTATCCGGGCAGTTTCATTTCAAAAAAGGCAATTCCTGGACACCGACCGACATTGTCAGGTTCACTGGACCGGATTGCGTTGATATGGGCCGTGTTAACGTTGAACCACGCCCGTATGTGCAAACCGCCACTATCATAGGTCTTGGTAGCTGCAATGTTGCAGTGGGGGAGAGCAGTTGTCTAGTCAGCATGGATTACTGTAAGACGAGCGGTAAAGGCTATAGTCCGTACCAAATTCATATGAAAGGGACCGGTACTTACGCTAATCTTGGTGGACTTCAGTCGCATTTCTATACCTACTGGGATATGAATCCTCCTGTCATCAACAGTATTGTTTCCAACCCACTAGATAAAACAGTCGTTATGCTGGTGACTGACAGCGACGTAACTAACGACTGGACCACCTATATGTGGGCCACCAACATTTTCAACCTCTCATTGAAGGATACCAGTAATAAAGTCACAACCCTGTCGCCGAAAAGCGTCGCAGTCCTGAACTACCAGCTGAAGCAAGTGACGTTTGACTACAGTAAGTTACCTTCCGGGAAATACACTGCAACGGGTGCTGCGACGGACACCTACAACAACACGGCTGAACTGAAGCTATCGAGCACCATCCTGCATGACGTGACGCCGCCAGTCGTCGGTATCATCTTTGAAGGAAAACCAGCTGACGGATCGCTTGTCAAAGGACTGGAAAACTTGGTGATCACCCTGAGCGATGACATGACTAAAGCTTCTCTGAAGAACATTACGCTGAGCGGCGGACCCACGTCAGATAAAGTCAGCGTAGGCTGGTACAGCCAGGGAACCGACAAATATGGACTGAACTACCCGCGTATCTTCCCCGCGACAGACGACGCGAGTTCCTACCTGTTGACTGTCGTAGCTATGGATGAAGCTGGAAACGCCACCACAAAGACCAGCCGGTTCCGCTATGTACCGAACAACCTGATTGAATTTAATACCATCAAGACGCTGGCCGTGGGCATGGGACTGAAGACATCAGATAACCAGCCGCTGGCGTATCTGCGTACCAATAGCATCCGGAAAAAAGATGGTTCGCTGATCACTGGAGCACAAACCGGCACGCTGACGGTCCGCAAAGATGCGGCCTTTGCGGTCAGTATGAATGGGGTGGCCGTCGTACCCGGGGATTCGAAAGACATCACGATAGATTTCGGGCAGGGTGATGGCGTCCTGATCCCCATCTTCCCGGCCACCAGCGGCAATGTCGGTGAATCAAGCTTCATGATCGAGCTGCCGCAAATCCAGTAACTGCCTCCGAACCGGCCCCGTATTACGGGGCTTTTTCATAGTGTCTTAACATAATCAGAAAGAAACGAAACAGGCTGATTTAGTCGCATGTCAGAAATTGCTGAGAAACCTCTTATCACGCGTGTAGCTCCCCTGGAGAGGATTTATTATTGCGCTTCCCGGGCAGAGGGTCTGAAGCCAGATCGCCATGAAATTCGAATGCAGAGCCAGTTTTTGCTGCTTGGCGTCATCTGGTTACCACCTGCACTCGCTATGGCAGAACTGGAACGCCTGCTGAAGGGATATGACGCTGACCACAGCCGGTTACTGGAAAACGTCCTGGAGACTGCCCACCAGCAATTCCTGAAGTTCTGTGAGCCGCAGAAGAGAGAAGGGGGGGGCGTAGAAAACCACGTAGAATGTCCCCGACAGGACGACGCACTTCAGTGTTTACGGTTTATGTCAACGCGGTATGCGCTGGCCGTTGAGCTGTGTGCCGCGTATGTGTGCAGCAGGTATGGACGTTAGTGCATTTCATGATTTACGGGCGGGCGCACCGGTTACTTCTTCTCTTCCAGCGAGGCAAGGCTGCTCATTTCTTTCATACCCAGACGAGCGGCTACGCCCATGGCGGTGGCTTCGAGTTCGGCCTTGCCGTGTGAGACGATATTCACCATGGATTCCTGAATGAGTTGGTTGGTGAAGGCCAGATTGACCGGCAAGTTATTGATTACGCTTAACAGCGACTGATAGGCTTCGTCAAGCTCACGCTTTCCAGCCTTGCCTTTTACCGCCAGCAAACGCAGCACTTCCAGCTTTTCATGCAATTTCGCCATTTCACGCTCAGCGGCTTCCCGGATCTGCCGTTCGTATCGTTCGCGTGTCGACTCAATATAGCCAATCTCCGGCTGCCGCTCATAATCGCCGCGAATCAGGCTGTTAATGGTACACGGCACGCCGTCACTCATTCCGAACGATGTGATCATCGTGGCCCACTGCGCCGGAGACAGACTGACTTGCAGGAGCGGTGAGCGGCGTCGGCCTTCCGCCAGTCGATGACGGATCACACCGTCGCGTTCAATCTGCTCTGATTCACTGAAGGTCATCGTGACTACCTCTTTATGACTGAGGTCGGAGGCATAAAGGCGCTGTCCCGTCGTGGACGTGCGGCTTACTGATACCAGTCCGTAAGCCGAGTGGCGGGTGATCACCTCTCCCATCTCGTTTTCAGTCACCGTCGGTATTACTGTGTTTTTCATCGTCATGCCCTACAAAGAATTAAAAATGACAGCGTCTGGCGTAAATCAGATGCGGAACCGGAATGTCTGGGAACTTTTCCCACGTCACTCGCTGAATTGTACGCCTGCTGCAATTGGTGGCGAGTTTCCCACTTATAGGCCGCTTCCCGCACGACACGAGCCACGATATTTTTACCCTTCATTACTCTAGTTCTCCGGCGCAGCCAGCCATCTTACTCACTTCCGTGCGTATGTCAGCGAATAATGACCAGGTCAGGACCAAAACTGAATCCATCGCCCATCCGGTCGGAATGCTTGGATACATATGATTTCCCGTATTTCTCCAGGTCTTGCAAACTGGATCTTGCCAAGTTCCATGAATACTCATGCCCCCAGATTTCCCCATCCCGATCAGCAAATCGTGCGGGTTTATAGTTGGCCTTGAGCAGAGCATAGACCTGTTCGAGAGTGGGTAATACCGGGCTGGTCTTCCCGTCATTTGCGTTAGCGTTCGTCATTATTATGTACTCAGTCGAGTTATTGTGTGGGGATGGTTGCACGCGAACTGTGCCGCCTCCCGTTGTACGGAAGACCTGTCGGCGCTCATGCAGCACGGAATTAGAATGCTTGCAGGCACGTTACGCTTCCTGAAAATCTTCTCCCATTCCGGCGCTTAGGAAGCGCGTATTCGCCGTCAAATCGGTAAATCCCGACCTTAGAGCATGGGCCGTCGTTTTTAACTAATTCCCAGATGAAGTCGGCACGGTCACTGAAATAGCCTGGACCTTCGTCAAAGGATGAAAATTCACTATGCACAACGCACAGATCGCCGTGCTGGCCGTTGATAAAAACGAAGTGACCTTTATGCTTTTCGCCTAGCTTCGCGTCGAGGTGTCCGAACGTTTGATACATTACGGAGGCTTGATGTTCTGCACCTGCCATTCCAAGTAATTCGCGCAATTCACTCCTCCTTCACGCTAACGCCATAGTCGGCCAGCGCCTCTTTATCCGCTTTATCGCGAGCATTCCAGCGTCGAAGTACGCCATCGTTAATTTTCGGTGGTAGTGTGGCAACATCGCCCATCTGCCTGACTCCTGTTCTGAATAATTTTACCCGGGGCCAAAATACCGCTGGGCAGTTTGCCTGGTTACACCCCAGGCACCAACAGGGACGGGCTGTTATAAGAAAAGCGATCTACAGGAGCATCTTCAAATCTGTGGCTCGGTGCATCCGGTGTCAGAACCAGGCCGTCATGTGCCGCGTGAATGTGCAGCAGTGAATCACTGCCCGTATCAATGTGCAGCGTCGGTACACCACGGTCGATCTCCAAAATGAGGCCGAAACACGTGGTGCCGGTTTCATTCGTCACTTCGCACTGAACGTTTTTATTTTCTGCTAACACCTTCACCTGGTAGGGCTGACAGTCTTCTTCTGGGATCTCGGCTTCACCCAGTTGCCAGTCCTGCAAAGTCAGTCTCATTTCTGAAGAGGTGGTATGGGATTCCGGCGTCAGCAGTGCATAAACCTGCTGGCGGAACTGCTCGCTCATCTCTGGAGTCAGGGCATCGGTCTCTCCGTTGAAATGCTCTTCCCAGCCATCATGATCAGCGTGCATCCAGACGTTTTGCGTCACCGACGGCAGTGAGGCGTCAGGGTGTACGATGAGATACGGAGAGCTTTCTTTGGTTTCCAGATAGCGGACGGGCTGGCCATTCTGCAACGCGCCTTCAGCAGCCGTACCATCGGTCTCCGGTAGTGCGATTTCAGTGACATTACCGCCACAATGCTCTGCCACAACACGCCCCAGATCTTCCATCAGGGCGCGATGTTTTTCTGGGGAATCCAGCTCGCCCAGTAATTCTGGTTTTACCAGTAATGCAGTAATAATTGTTGCCAGTTCACGCGTCGAAATTAATTTAGCCATGATAGTCCCCTTTTCTCTGATGAATTAATTCTACCAGTTCTAGTTTGCTGGCTAATAACCTGAAAGAAAGTTTTTTAAAATATACTCGCCCCATAAGTTAGGGGCGAAAAATGGGGGTAAATAATAATGACGGATTTTGAATTAATAAATCAGTAGGCGGCTTTCAATAATAATCCAGGGCGTCCGTAGGTATACTGGTCAGAGGGCGAAATACTGAAATCATGATTAAGGGAGTCGGTTGAAAGAACCAGACCACCGTGAGCTGCCCGGATGTGCAGAACTGAAGGATCAGTGTCACCCGCATTAACGTGGACAGAGGGAACTCCATTTTCAATCAAGAGTGTCAGGGCCATCACCAGACGGGAATCTGTATCTTTTACTGCCAGCATGGCATGACCACCGAGCGCCATTGTGACGTTAAACTCTGCTGAAGAATCGGTCTGCTCAACATCGTCGGTGCTGTACTCACACATCCGCACCACCTGTACTGGCAGATTAGCATGGCTGGTTTCTTCCTGAAGGAGCAGACGCTGGAGGGTGTAGCGGCGTACAGCGCACTCTTTGTGGGTCGGCAGTTCATCAGGGCTTTCTTCGACACTGCCTTTGATATGGTCAAGCCAGCCATCCCGGGCATGATGACGCCAGACGTTATCTGTGAGGGAGTGCATGTCCTGGCCAGGAGAGACAACAATATAAGGGGTTTCATCTGGAGATGTCAGGTAATCGGCCTGGCTGTCTTCATCGCGTACCTCAGGCATGATCACGCCGTCAATTTGACCGCCGCAATGTTTCGCCACCAGCTCGCCGATGTCCTGCATAAATGCTTTATGCGTGGCTGGTGTTTTTAATTCATTCAATAATGCTGGTTGCACCAGTAATCCACAAACAATTTCCGCAAGCTCGGCAGGTAACAAATATTTTGGCATGGTTAGTTCTCCTCTTTTTGAATGAGAACACTCTAGCATTTTGACTTACTTTTCTAATAAGTTGACGACAGGTATTTTTTTAAAAAAATATCCCCTGAATTTATATTAAAAGCCAGACTGCATTAATCCTGGAAAAGTAACTTTTCTCAGGGCTTCACGGGAGGGCATTACCCGTTATGCCCTCACCACAACTGAATCACTTGAACAAAAACGTGTAGATGTCCATTTCAACAGCTACCTGAACGCCGGTGTTCTTTGACCCAGGCAGTTCCCGAAAGCCTCTAACCGTCTGGGAGTGCGCCAGCGATACCTGCGGATGAGACGGGTTTTGTAGACGGGGACGAGCGATACAGCCGGAAGACGAACAGGCTCTGGTGTTTCAGCTTGCGAGTGCCGCGATCCTGAGGCACCAGTAGATGCCTGCGTTTTCCAGATTAAAGCGGCATCACGCCGCTGTGCCACCCCCCGGAACTGCGTTAGACCGTGCGTGTAATACATGTCAGCCATATGGACTGTTTCGGCAACCGGAAGTAAAGCATCATTAAGGTGACGGACAGGCATTCCCTGAGTCGTATCACGCTGCTGTTATACCTTAAAACGGATAAATACTTAAGCATCGCTACTCAAATGAGTGAAAAGCAATCACTTTTATTGTGATGCAATAAATGCCTCATTAGGATTTGTTTCGTTTTTTGTAAACAGATAATTCTGAAAATACCCTCCATTAAAATTGAATCCTGCATATATAAATCATCTCAATCATCCTTCCTGATTTATTTTCAAAAAACGTTCGTTCAGGTTATTAGCCAGCGAGGCCAATCTGTCATTATTACTTCAGACCAAACCTGAGGAATCAAAAATGGATAAATACTTTGACCGTAGCGGAATGGCAATCGATAACGCTAAGATTAAGTGTATTGATTCAGTAAAAGGCACCGGGGAATATATTTACCGTGTTACTTGCAATAAATGCAATGGACGTGGCGAACGCAATCACTTTTATAAGAGCCGCTGTATTGCCTGTAATGCCACTGGCTATAGCCTGGTCACTACCCGTACCTGTTACACCCTGACTGCACTGTATCGCATATACCCAGAAGCTGCTCGCAAGATCTCAGCCGCTCAGGCAGCAGAGCGTCAACGTGCTGTTCAATCAAAGACTTCCGCGTTCAACCTCTGGTGTCAGAACCACCAAGAACTGGTGGACGCCATCACGCAGCAAGACGGCGAGAACAGTTTTTTGAACAGCCTGAAGTCGACGTTATCACGCAAATTTCCATTAAGTGATAAACAACTGACGGTCGCAGCCAGAATCCTCGGGATGTAATAAATTAGATTTAGGCTTTTTTAATTCTTATTTATTTAAACTCATTTCGTTACGGAGGAAAATATGATCCATTCATTTAAAGACAGGCGATTGGAAAAGTTTTTCCGTAATGGAAAATCCACGGCAGGCATTCCTGCTGAACTGATTAATGCGATTTCATGCAGACTGGAAACGTTAAATAATGTTAAAAACGAACGCGAATTGTTATCTGGTAGTTTGCGGTACGAACGCTTAAGAATGACCGCAAACCGGTATTCTTCCATTCGAGTTAATTCAAAATATCGGCTATTCTTTGAGTGGAACGATGGCGTACATAACGTCCACCTGTCGGCGCATGATTATAAATCGCTCATCCATTAAGGTAAAAAATGAAACTTTTCGGTATTTCGGTAATGACTCCAACTTATTGATAGTGTTTTATGTTCAGATAATGCCCGATGACTTTGTCATGCAGCTCCACCGATTTTGAGAACGACAGCGACTTCCGTCCCAGCCGTGCCAGGTGCTGCCTCAGATTCAGGTTATGCCGCTCAATTCGCTGCGTATATCGCTTGCTGATTACGTGCAGCTTTCCCTTCAGGCGGGATTCATACAGCG
>OGEB01000076.1_pt1 | contig 83301 bp, 126 predicted proteins | sample 1570541 | NCBI WGS metagenome assembly OGEB01 (sample SAMEA2581975, study PRJEB24529) | metagenome | biome: Human gut stool | place: China | collected 2011 | reverse complement strand
CAGGTCTGTATATTGTCTTAAAAGATAAAACAGTGTAGCACGTGCTTCTATGTATTCCATCTTTTTAGTGTTCCTAAATAAGTCCTCTATTCCGAAAACTTTAGAAACTACATTTTCATAACATTTAAGTTTCATATCCTATTCCTCCACACTTAATGCTTCGTCAATACTATCTTCTGTCTTAGGCTTGTTGCCCCACCTTCTCTTATAGTTAGACCACGGAAACATGTGACCGATAAACTTTACCTGCTCATAGAATCCTGCTGCCTTTATTTTCAGATACTCATGCTTCACCAACGGATTGAAGCAAAGCGAAAGGTAATGCGTTATATTCTGCGGATTCGGTCGTCTTGGTGTCACATACATTTCCATTAGCAATCTTCCCTTGTTTGTAAAGTGCATACCGTTTTCTTTTATCGGTATGCTGATACATTCTACGATTTCTCCGTTGAAAACTCTTTCGTGGACTTCTGCACCAATCAGTCTGTCTACTTCCAATACTTGTTTATACTGCTGCGGCATAATTATTCCTCCTTACTTGTTTTAATATATCCGTTTTCTATGCACCAACAAAGCATTTCGTAGGCTGCGTCAATAAGGCTTTCATTTCCCCTAATTACATATATACTATCCTCTATTGACCTATATTGTACAAACCAATACGATTTATTCCTTTCGCTTACACCAAGTTCAAGCCAGTATTCATTAATCTCATCAGTGGTTTCTATACTTATTGTGCTTGGCAGTAAATCCAAAATATCCTGCAAGGTAAATGTCGGAAAACATTCATATTCGTCATACCCTACGTGCATGTGTTCTTTTTGTAAGTCTAAAAACCAATCTATTAATACTTCCTTCTCTTTGTTCTTAACTTTTGGAAGTCTTACCAGCCTTACCCAATACATGCTTGCTTTACTTGTATGAACACCCAAATCTTTCAGGTGCTGCATCTGTGAAATATTTAAACATTGCTTACTCATAACTTCAATCTTTTACTTCTACATTAAATTCACCACCATTGTTCCACATTTTGATAGTCTGATTTTCTATCAATGGGTAATTATCTTCATCTACCGTATGAGATTCGTCAATGAATATCGGCAGGTTAAGACCATAGAACTTCTGAAAACCTAACGACAAATCAAGTCCGCATCTAACTTTGCTTGCTGCATTTGTAACTTGTGCCGACACACCTTCTGAATCGAGGATTCTACAATCGGGTACAATATCTCCGCTTTTGTTTACCGAAGTCATTACAACAGAAATATAGTCAAACATTCCGTTCACCTTATCAGAAACAAGCTGTGCTTTCTCTTGCTCGTACTTTATAGCCTTGTTTAGCATACCTTCAAGTCTTGCAAGTTCGATGCTGCTCTCTCTAAGTTCGTTCTGTTTATGCTTGATAACCTCAATCTGCTTGTCGTATGTATCTTTTACACCGAGTTTCTTAGAAAGTTCCTCAACATCATTCATAAGGTCTTTCTTCATGTTGATTAAAGCCGCATTATCCTGCGTTGGTACGACCGTCATATTTGCCTTCTTATTTGAGATTTTAGCCACTTTCTCCTTGCCTTCGATAGTTTCCTTATACGGAATAAAATTCTTTCTCAAATCGGCTAATCTGCTTTCAAGTTCAGTCTTGTCAAGCAAAGGCTTTTCGGTATATCCTTTTTCGATAACAGTCATTGCTTCGTCAATCTCTTTCTTAACCTCGGCAATTTTTTCATTGTTTGCTCTACCTTCTGCTACAATAGCATTGTGTTTGGCTTCTTTTCTTTCAAAGAACTGCTTCTTGGCTTCTTCAAGTTTATCTTCCGGCAAAATCTGTCCGCAATAGGCACATTTATCATCTGTGAATACCATTGCTTTTACTTTCTCATTCTGTTTTAGCAATGTGTTGCGATACTCGTTCAGCTTTTCAAGTTTAGATGTTGCCGATTTAAGCGTTTTCTCTGCGTTTTCGATAGATTGCTTGGATAATTCATTTTCTTTCAAAATCTGCGCATTTCTAATATAAATTTCAGCCATTTCTGCCTTAATCTTGTTAGCTTCTTCAATCGGTTTCAGGTTGTACTTGCTTTCTGCTTCTGCCAACTCTCTTTCAAGTTCAGCAATCTCTTTCAACTCTGCATTTCTCTTGTCGATATACTGCTGAACGCTTTCGCTGCTTCCTGTAATCTGTGCGTCAATGTCGGCAATCTGTTTCTTCGTTTCTTCGATTTCTTTCTTAACATCATCTAACCCTTGAATGTCAGGTAAACTTGTCTGCAATGTCTGAATAGTGATAGGCAGACTTTCTACGCTTGACTTTACGGATTTTATTTTTGACTTGTAAGAGCTTTTGACCTCATCAATAGGATATTTCCGTAAGTCGTTCAGAATGTCGGTATAGTCGCCTTTCATTTCAGATTCATCAATATTGCCTACAAGTGATTCAAAGTGCTTGCGCATGTCTTTCCAATCAAGTGATTCGTAATGTCTGATATTCAGCATAAGTTTCAGCTTGTCGAAAGGCGCAAATGTTTCTTCGATAAATGACTTATAATCTCCTGCGCTTCTCTCAATTCCATCAATGTAAAACTTGTAATCATCAGTAGCTTTCTTTTCGTATTCCTCACGCCCTTTCTTTCTCGTCCAACCTTGCTTTGCAGTCTTTTTCAACGTATATTCTACTCCGTCAATATCCAACACGGCTTCGGTAGATGCAAGTTTTGAGTTTTCATAAGTAAGCGGCAAAGTATCATCGAACAGTTTGTAGTTTATTCTGTCTTGTTCGTCTGAGCCAGTAAGCAACCAAAGCCAAGCGTTGAAGCAACTTGATTTTCCACTCTTGTTTTTCCCTTTGATTTCTGTATTGTGACCGAAGTTTATAACTTTGTTCTGTCCTCGCCAATCCTGCAAGGTGAGTTTTTTAAGAGTTATTGTTTTCATAATTATTTCATTTCACTGATTAATGCATTTCCACAAGTAATTCTATCACTATCTTCTTCTTTTGAAGGAACAAATACGATGACATCCCATCCTTCTTCTAGCAGCGGCTGTTCGAATTTGCGGTACACATCATAATCAGCATATCCAGTTACTTCAAAACCATTTTCAATAGCTGAATTTGTTTCATGAATTGGGGTAATTTTTACAATAAACTTATTCTTGTCAAATAACTCAGAGAGTTTCTTTGCATCAAGAATAGTCTGTGCAGTTACAGGAAAATTCAAAGTATATTTTCTACCTTTGGGCATTGGTAAATCTTCAGCTAATTCTGATATTTCAGTTAAAGATAAACTTTTTCTATCAAATAACTGATTTCTTTGTTCGTCACCAGTTGAATTGATAGAGAACTGAAGTCCTGCTTCACCATTGTAAAAATCATTTTTTATTTCGCACCAAGTAAGAATATACTGTTTCAATTTCTTATTTGCTTTTGGTAGCATAGTAGATACTACTGGATGAACAGTCTTTGCTTTTAATCCACAAGTCTTTACAAGTTCTTTCAGCATCATAGAAAAAGCCAGCACATTTTCATTCCAAGTTGGTTCTCCCATTCTTGCAAAGTGAACATTAAATCGTTCAGTTTCTCTTACATCTTCATTTTTGATAATCATTTTAATTTGATAAGCAAGTTCATTTACTGAAACATTACCAAAGAAGCCAAATTTAGGAACATCACAGAATTTACATTTCATCGGGCAACCTTTCTGTGTAGAGATAGTAGCAACCCATTTATTACGCAAATCTACTTCTGTGTTAGCTACTCCGTTGATTTCTTTTGTCAGACCGAGAAAGTCAGCCTTGATGTTATTTTCTTTTCCGTAATCACCTACTGTAAGAAATTCAAGTTTCTTTTCGGTATCTACATAAATCTTTCCTGTGTGAGTTTTAATTGTTTTCATATTATACATTTATTATTTTACGAATGATTTATTCTTCTGTCTTTATGATTATCTGATTTGCATATCTCGGATTTACGATTAAATTTCCAATGCTTGAAGTAATCTCAATTTCTCCAAACGGATTTACGTTAATTACGTATTTGTTGTCTTTCCCATCGTAAATTTCAAGACCGTAGTCTATTTCTTTTACTTCTGTATCGTCTTTAAAATCTCTTTCCTTGTATTTCATATTCATACCAATTTAATATTTACTCGTTTAACTTCAAGTGCTTTCAAAATTCTATCCAAAGAATCAATGGTAGTATTTCTACCTGCTTCGATATTTCGGAACTGATTTAATGTGATACCTGCTCTTTTTGCAAGTTCACTTTTGCTTAATTTCTTCTTTGTTCGTTCTTCGTTTATCAGATTTACTAAAAATTCTTTCATATAATTCACAATTTTATTTGTTACAAATCTACAAATATATTTATTATGAATTGCAAATATATTGTTATTTATTGTTAATTGGGTTCTTTTTAAGTTCTGCTATTAGTGCATCGGCAATCTCAACAGACCATTCGACCACATCTGGAACATAGCATCCACAATCAATTCTACCTTTCTCTTGTTGCAGGTTTATGAAGACCTTAGAGTATTCTTTCGCCAATTCGTACCTTCTCGTTTCCCAATCAATATTTTTTTCATCCCATCCCAATTCTTTCTTGATTTGGTGGATTTCTCTAAACTCTTTCTCGGCACGTCTATTCTCTCTTGTTATTTCAGCCACACATTCCTTACATCTGTTCTTATAAGACTTGCTAAATTCTGATAACGGTTTTTCTTTTCCGCATATTTCGCATACCTTTTTCATTTTATATCCTTCATATAGTATTTTATCAGTTCAATTTTATCTTTATCACTCATATCCGATTTACAGATATTGTTTATATAGTTCACAATTTTGTTTACATCAGCAATCGGTACGACTACCGAACGTGGGTCTAATTCGCAAGCCTTGTATTTTCGGAGTTTCATAAATTAACATTCACCTTTCTTCTTGTTTAGCTTTAAAACAACCTTATTTAGTGAAGTCTTTAAACTTTTAATTTGTTTTCTAAGTTCTTTGTTTTGCCTTTTCATAGAATCTATTCTTATAATATTATCAATATCCTCTTCTGATTTACTACATTCAATATTATGTGCTTTTATTATTTTATTTAATGATTGTATTTCTTTTTTCTGATTTTCTATTTTACTTTTAAGTTCATTAACCATTAGACCAGATTCGAGTTCTATAATATAACTTTCCAATTCTCCAAGTCTTTGCAGTTTATCTTTATAGAAAGATTTTCTTTCTTCATCATACTTTCTGAATCGTTCGATTGCGAATTTTAATTTTGCAATTTCATAATCACGAGCGTCTTTAAACAACGATTTGTTCATAATGTAATCAAATTTTTTATCATCCATACTGCATTTTCTTCATCTTGATGTTCGCTACAATATTCAAACCCTAAACATATATACCAATTCAGCACCCAGCTATCTTTGTAGCACCAAAGCATACATTCTCTTGCGCCTGAATCAATACACTTCTGAACCAGCTTATCAAGAAGTATACTACCTATCCTCTTCTGCCTTTCATCTTCCGATACGTGAAGCCCTTCAATGTAGGCAATGTCAGGTTCATCGCTGTAATAATATACTCTTCCAACGGCTTTACCGTTTTCCTCCATAAATATATAATCATCACCCCATCTGTTATGCCTTTCATGCTCTATAAAGTTGTAAAATTCTTTCTTTCTCATAGCTTACAATCCTATCCAACATTTAATATTATCATATAACTCTATCAATTCATTTTTTGACAAATAAGGTTCTATCCAAAATAAATAACCTAATGCAATAATCAACCTGCCTACAATCATTAATAGTGTACCAATTATTATCATCGGCAAAAATATAGCATATAGTATTAATAAAAATATAAATTTGATTTTCATAATCTTACTCTTTTATACGTTTACCATTTATATATTTTACAATCTCGCCCGATACACAATACCAATTTTCTTCGCTTGTTCCGTATGAAGCAAAGTGAGGGTATAAATTAGGTGCTTTTGTGAATAATCTGCGCTTGTGGGCATCCAACAATTCTTTGTTATTTAAAAAGTTTGGTCTTACATTGTCAGCTCGTTGACTATAATATTTAGCGTTTATAAAATCACTTTTTATATAACAACTTAGACAAAACATGTAATTGTAAAGCCAATCGGAATGGTCTTTATACATCAAAAATACTGGATGATTTTTCCAGCTTTTGCTGTAACCATTGATACTATTTAAAATTTGACCTGCCTCTATCACTTGCTTATTTAGCCTTCGTTTATCGAGTGACATTTCTTGTGCAGTAAAATATGGCTCCGCTAATGGACAAAAAACTTGCATGAGTTACTCCTCCTTCTCGCTAAAATATTCCTTAATTTTCAATCCGATTGCACGTGCTTCCTTACTAACTGGCAAAGCTCGCTCTTCTTCTATTTCTTCTACAAACTTGTTTTTGTACCAGATTCGGAATACTTTTTCTTTTCTCACAAAGTAAACCGACATAGTGTCAATTCTCTTAATTTCAATTTCTCTGCCGAATAATTTTACAAGGCAGTTGATAATGGGTTCTTTCATATTACTTCAATTTAAACATTTTCTTAATAGCTTCATTCTCTATTTTAAGCATATTGGTAAGATTTAATGGGATATTCCTATTAACACTTTCTTTTATGCTTTTGTAGAAAATATAGGCAAATTCATTATACTTTTTCTCATTCTCTTCTTTCTTCAACCTATCAGCAATCCGACTGATATAGTTGTCTTTGGGAATTAATGGGTTGGTCATATTAAAACTCCTTTCAAATAACATTCTAAAACTTTTTTTCTGTATAAAACTTTAGTTTTAAACTTCTGCTTTCGATGCCCATAGGAATACTCAAAAGCAACGCCATGAGGTAAATAGTCCGTTCCGTACAAAGCTATGCTATCGTCAGTTATGCCAATGTAATGTGATTTCTTGACAAGTTTCTTTAACTTTCTAGGAACTCTTTTGTATATCGCATCAGATATATCAATTGTAGCTTTAATATATGTATTTTTTATTATTCCCATAGATTTCTCCAGTGGCTTTATATAAATTGTACTCTTCCATTTGTTTATCCCTCTTTTCTTTGCTGATATACAATTCTATATCCTCACTAAAATCGCATGAGTATGAATAACCACCCCAATACTCTTTTGCTATCCCGTATATTTTCATATCAAAATAGCTTTAATTCGTTAGACATATATTTATCAGCTATACTTTCGTGAACGAATAGTTTCTCGGTTGGCTTGTATGTATTCTTTAAGCTCATTGAATTAGTAACTTGTTTTTGCCAAACACATACAAAATCTTCGGGTGCTTGATACTCCGATATAATAACATCATTGCCCTCTCTCGTCATTCGTCTACACCAACTATAAAAGGTGTCGTGATTAAAATCTTTTGAAGTCAAATACTGTTTAGTGCCTTTATATGGGATATCACAATATATAACTGATTTTTTAGGCATTTCGTAGCTATCATAACTGCCACACCAAAACTCAACACCTTGCAGCTTATCTACTTGTGAAAGGGTGTTTTTTATTTGATTACCTATAAAATCAACACCATTTGAATTATGACTTGAATACCCACCGTCATAAAACCTTCCGTTAAAACTACCCATAAATCCAATCCAACCAATCATAGCTTCTTCCAATGTATCACCCAATCCGTTAAATCTTTTTTGATTGAATTTGGCACGATATTCAGAATAAAGCTCTTTGCTAATTGTTTTAGGGAAATTATGACCTCCACAAAGAAATCTCCACATTGCTATAAGATAGTTATTTTTATCAGAAGCAAGTCGTTTAGAGTGATTTATGTTACACATCATATTCATCCCCCCGCTGAATGGTTCTACATAATATCTATTTTTAGTTAAGTGTTTTGTGAGAATAGGTTCAATATCTTTTGCTATTCTTGCTTTACTACCCATATACTTCATTCGTTTATCTCCTATATATTTAATTGATTTTTAATTTTCCGTTTTCAAGTCGTTCAGCAAATCCTTTTCTATACAGCCTATTCAGCATATTTGTTACTGCTATTTTAGGTGTATGAAATTCTTCTGCTAATTTATATTTAAAGGTATCAATAGTACCACCGAAATATTCACTTTTATGTTTAAGATAGGAATAAAAGATAAGTAACTCACCTTTCAATCCACTTTCAAGAAGTAAAGGGAAAAACTTCCCTTTTATGATTTTAGGTTGTATTTTAATAAGACTTTGTTTAAGATTTATGTCGCTATAATAATCTAAAGTCTTTAACGCATTGAATACAGACTTATTTGCTATACCTAAAGCATTTGCCAACTTTCTTTGACTTATACTATACATGGTAACAACATTGTCCCATTCTAAGGTATTTACTATTTCATTATAGTCTAATTCTGTGCCATCAGATGTGAAAGCACAATCAATCAAAGTAATTGATTTGTAGATAAGAAAAGAATAAATAATCTTTTCGTTAGGAGTATATTCCATCTCGGATAATAGCTCCTGATAAAACATCATTTTCATAATCGCAGTATTTTATTCGCTCGCAGTTAGGTTGAACAAAAGCGACTTTGGAGGAGAGCAACTGCGAAAACTCTTATCATTGGGTAGCTACTCCCAACTACCTCCTAATCGCTTTGCAAATATAATAAAATATTTTAAATGTGCAAAATAAAATACCACTTTTTATTGTAGTAAATCTGCTATATATCCATTTAAATTAAGTGTAGTAAATTTGATATACCCCGTAGTAAATTTGATATATACCTAAAGCAAAGTGTAGTAAAATAGATATATGCCAAATGTAGTAAATCTACTATATTGTCATTAAATAAGACATCAGCAAATATAATAACATGAAATATTTACACTAAAGCCATTTAAGCCAAATGGCAAGAAAGATAATTTAAGTTTTTATTCCATTAGGTCATACATAAACTCGTAGAAATCCTGATATACTTTCGGAGTTTCATTTATTTGCAGTTCATGGTCTTGGATTGTAATAATAAAACCATCGTCTATGGCATAATAACTAACTACCTTTTTTCTTCCGTTCTTGTCAAGTCTTACCTTTAACTCGTATGTAACCGTAGAAGTCTTGTCATTTTCAAGTCTAGTCTTTATGTTATTCAGTTTCTCCTTTTGACTATCAAGCATAATATCTTTCAATGATTCAATTCTGCCTATTATATCCAGTGCATCTTTGTTGCATAACGTATCAATAGGCTCTATGCTTGTTATACTTTCAAATTCAGTAGGATTGTCAAAGTCCGTTCTCACATAGTTCATAAACTCGTCCTTTACATAATCTTCTGCCGTTTTCTCTGCACATGACATCAAGGCAAATACGGCAAATGCTGATAAAAATAACTTTTTCATAATTCTACTTATTAATTAAATCCTTATACTTCTTTTCAATATCCCTATGATAGCTATAATTCGCTCTAGGATTGTGCAGCTTAATTGCTAGATGTAAGTCTTTCTCAGGATTGAAATATGACTGATACAAGTTAAACATTTCAATAGACTTACTTCTGCTATATCGGTCGGATAGCTTGTACTTCTCATGTCCGGCAATCTTATTGCATTGCTTCAAGTAAATAGGGGTTATCTGCAAGCATCCTACTGCATTGCTTTTGTGGTTTACAGAATTATCATTTCCTCTGCTCTCTCTCCAAATTATAGCTTCTATTAATTTGTTCCAATCCACGGTTTGTTTTTCTATCCTTACAACCTCTATACAATCCTTTTCTTCAGGAATAGTTTTTGCCCAAATAAACGATGTTATTAGGCATGATATTAATGCGGTTATTATGGTATCTTTCATAACTTAATCCTTAATATTTATTCTCACTCTCTTTATTTCTCTCATACCAAGACATCTTCTTTCCGAACTCTTCGTCATATTCGTACTTTTCGTTCAAGTTACTCATGTTAAATCGCTTCGACTTATTCAGCAAATACAAGCATCTTTGCGTGTGTTTCTTGTCGTATTCTTCCTTATTCCCTTTCTTGTGGTGGAATGATTCAAGCACACAAGTTTCCGCTTCGATAAGCTGGTTTAATCTGTCCTCTTTAATGCTATTAAGATATTCGACATAGCAAGCGTTCAAATCAATAAAATCTATCTTGTCTTTCAGCATCAAAGCAAGTAAGCCGTATTTAATTTCCTGCTTTGGCTTTTTACATAACTCTTCCAATAGTTCAAATGTGCTCATAATTCAATCCTTTATAATTTCTATTATTTTTGAATGCCCTTTGTTACAAGTATATCCGAATCCTTGCTTATATCTTAACAATACCTTATCACCTAATTTAGGCATATTCTTCTGATTGAAGCCGATATTACCTAACAATGTGGCTTTATATCTACCTTCTTTATCCTCAACGATAAAGACAAATCTATTAGAAACTGCTCCCCATGAGTTAGAACTTCTGTGAACAACCACACCGCGCCAAAATACATAAGGCTTTTTCTTTTCCCTATCCAATGATTCGGCAACCTTATTTAATTGCCTTCTCTTTAACTCTTCTATTAATTGGCTATCGGTACATTCTGACAAATCCATAACACTCTAAATTTACTATCTTATTTGCTCTAATTTCAATTATCTCTACTTATACTATATAATTACACTATTAATAAAAGAAAGTCGCTAAAATAGGCTTATATAAAATTATCTGTTGGGCTTGCAAGCTGAATTAACACTTTCACCTAAAATTGCCAAAAACATAAGTACGATAAATAACATGGTTCAGTCCTCCCAATTCTTTAAGTTTTCCATTAATTCGATTAATTCATCCTCTCCGACATTCTTATTGTCTATTGCGTCAATTATCTTTTCGGTTTCTTCACCTGTATAATTCAAGTAGTTCAGCAATCTTACTATTTTATTTTCTTCATGTATCTTCATATCATTTCAGTATTTTATCTGTTAAACAGTTCATTTCCTCTTTTAAACTCTTTGCAAACTTCTTCCCTGATTCGGTCTGCAAATTGTATGCAGTAAGCATTATGTAAAGCAAACCGATAATGTTAGGTATTACTGTTTCTGACTTATTCAATACCAACAGACAAGGTAAGAATAATATTGTGGATAAAAAGATGGTTTTCATAGCTCAATCTGTTTAAAAATTACATGAATCCAAAAGTTTTCCGCTTTCGCTTTCACAAAATATTTGTCCGTGTTTATATTTAAGCCTTGCACCCATTGCCATACCAGTCTTATATAGTATCAAATCACGTTCAAATGTTTCAGGATGAACACACCAATCAGCAATTAATATTTTATTTTTACCGTTATTTACTATTGCATAAAATTTAACATTCATAATTCAATCTCCTATAATTAAAGTTCATAAATATTTCTTAAACTATTATACATAGCACGTGCTCTCTTTTTATCAAAAGGTAGTCCGCTTGAAGTAACTTTGCCACGTTTATTCAGTTCGTCTGCAATAGGTTGGAAGTTCGTATTTGCGGTTATCTTTCCGTGAATCATTTGATAGTCCGTTATAAACTCCCAAAAAGCCTTATTTGCCGGATTCATACGAGCTTTTTCTCGTCTAATCTGTGCTGATGCTTGGGAAGCTTCACTAATTGCCTTAGTTCGGTCTGTATTTCCTTTTTTGCTCCCCCAAAGGTTATTTGTACCGCCTATCTCTTTATGGTTTGCTTTTCTTGCATCCAAACCCACTTTAGTTCGTTGCCTGATGTTATTCAATTCAATTTCAGCAGCAAGCGACAAGGCAAACAATAACGCTTTCCCTCCGATAGATTTATTCTCTATAATTGTACCGTCTTTAGCCTGAACGATAGTTATTTCTCTTTCGCTTGCCTCTGTAATAATCTGAAATAGGTCAGACATATTTCTCCCCAAACGTGATAATTCACTGATATAAATTGTACTACCTTTGTCACATTGCTTTAGTAGTTCATTCAGCTTTCTTTCTGTATGCTTTACAGACCCGCTAACCTTTTCAACAACTTGCAATAGTTTGGCTGTTTCATTTATACGGCTTAAATAGTCCGTGATACATTGCATTTGCTGGGTGAAGTCTTGTGCTTCTGAACTTACACGAAGATATAGATATTTCATAATTCAATCAATCTAATTTTGTCAACAACTCATTTATTTGCTTTTGAATGTCGCTTATTGCATCCCTTATTTCCGCTTTCTTTTTTGAATGAAGCGTACTAAAGTTGTAACCGTTTAGTGCGGTCAATGTATCGTGAAACATTTCCATTTCACACATGTAGCCGAACAAAATAGTTCGTTTTATCTGCTTTTCTTTGTCGGACATGGTTCGGTTAATTTAAAATTGTGGTTTATTCATTAAAACTCTTTTTGTATTAATCCACATTATTAAATCTTTAAAGGCTGATATTTTTAAACTTGCGTCTAAAGTAGTCATACCCTTACTTCTTTCGTGATTCCAGTTTACACCCTTGTAAAAAAGCGCATTCTCTTCACTTATACCACATTCAGGGAAAACTGAATAAATGTAGTTTACCTTTTTGGTTAAACTATTCAAATAGCTAATTTGTTTGTCTGTTGCTAACATAATTCAATAATAAAAAGTTCGTGCCCGCTTTCAGACCTCACACTGACGGGAAGGTTTCAAACCTTTGCGGGCTATATTGTTACACTCTGTTTCCGTATAAATTCAACTTTGCGTTGTTAATTTCACGTACCGTTATTTCATTGCCTAAAGAATCGTACTTTATGTATTTGTAGTGACAATTTCTAAGGTTGTGAAATACTTTCGCTTTCTTTGCGCTTGCAAACGTTTCATTAACCTGATATTTGCGCCAAATTGCAGCCGTGAATCTAGGTGCAACGTTTTTCAATTCGGATATAATTATAATTTCCATATACTTCACATTTATAAGTTAGACTTTATTGCTATGCTTTCAAGTTCTTCTAAGACTTTTTCGTTATCTATTTCATCGTATTGGATTGAATAAACTTCATTTTCTCAGTCGTAACAATAGATAAATGTATCTTATTTGCCGTGAAAAGATTCATAATTAATTCAATCGGCTTTAGTTCTTTGCTTTCGAGTTCAAACATGGTTATTTACTTATTAATAGGTTTTATCCATATATATTTAGCGGTTATACTATTACTACCTGCATATATACCAAATTTTCTCACTCCTTTGATAGTTGTTTGTATTATTAATAAATCTTATAAGGCGTATAATCAATATTATTTGCTTTTGCTATTTCTTCAGCCTTTTTTTCGATAGCTTTATAAGATATTGCAATAATAAAGTATATTCTTTCGTTATGCTCTTGCAATCTGTTCACGTTGAAATTAAAGTTTTCAAAATTTAGTTTATCAGCATACAAACCGTATTTTTGCACATATAACAGTTTATTATTTGCCCAATTTTCCATAACTTTAATATAGTTATTGTTTGCGTTCTTCTTTAAAGCCCAAACGCAAAAACCGTCTTTAATACTTTTGTATGCTTCTTTTCTTGTTAGCAAATTATATTTTTTAGATGCTTTTTCATTTAATAATATATTTGTAGCTTCTAGTTTAATCTGATATAAATCTTTCATAATAGTATTTTTTTAGGTTATTTATAAATTATTTTAGCCTTGTATTCAGGTTCATAACATCTATTTATCAGAAAAGCATTTAAGCCTGAAATATTATATCCTTTGGCTTTTTTCGTGCATTCTCTTAAATAGTTTGCATCCGCTTCAAAGTGCATATTATCTTAAGTAGTACACAATAATATTATGAACACTTTCTCCGTCTGCATCGGGGGATATTTCATACATATATATCACATTTTCAGTTAATCTATAGTATGACTTTTCCCCTTTTTGGTCAAAGTATAACCATGAATCATTAGAGAACCTCAGCGCATTTGTCTGTACTTTTGTGACTTTTCTAAATTCCATTTGCGAAAAATCAGGCGTAAATATTTCGATAGCTTCACTGGTTTTAGTGTGAAGTTCCTGCTCTGAAAAGCATGCACCGATTAAAGCCGATTCTTTCGATGTCAACAAAGAAATAAATTCCTTTTTAGTGATTTTTGTAGCTTTCATAAGTCAATAATTTTGTAAGTTAAAAAATTGTGCGCACCCTGATAAATTGAATCAGGTTAAAAAGCCTATCTTTGTGCGCTAAATGTTTGTTAGTCTTCTTCTTCGTCTTCAGGTAGTTCTTCTTCCAGTTCATCCAATATTTCGGAAATAGATTGATTCAGCAGATAGCATCGTATTGTGACGTCACAACTTTCCGCACTTTCAATAATATCTGCTAAATCTGTGCCTAACTCGTTGCACGCTTCTTTTAATAAATCCATGTTGTGACAAATATTTTCTTCCGCTTGCCACGCGTTAAAAGTATAGCTACCTGAAGCGTTGCCGGTTACTGAATCATTTACCCAAAGTTCGTCGTATAATCTTTGTTCGAACTCTTCTCTATCATTTTTCAACTCTTCGATATAGTTATATTCGTTAACAACTACATTTTTAACATCTTCTTTGACTGCTGAATAATAATCGTATCTTTCCATAATATAATATTGTTAATTGTGAATACTCTATTTTGTTTACTCTGCATTTTCACGGGCTTGTAACCGTCTTTGGCCGCATTAAACAAGCAACAGAAAGCCGCCTAAACTGTTTTCTTTCGATTCCTTTCTCTCTCTGTTGCTTTATATAGAATTTATTAGTGCCTACACTAATTTTACAATTTTGTCAATAATTCAAAGAACTATAAAGTAAGTTCTGTAATATAGGTTGAAAGGTTCACACTTATGAATATAACGCTTTCCTGATATTATAGATATTGAAGAAATACCATATAAAAGAAAGACTTATTTATATTTATGAAGTATATAACTAACCAATATTTAAAGAACTATCTGTTTTCTTGTCTGATACAAAGGTAAGACTTTTATTTGAAACTTGCAAATATATTTGCAATTATTTTCAAACTTTTTGCCAGTATCAGAAAGAACTACTTGTAATATTAAGGTTTATTATTGCCTTTTGATTACACTACAAAGATACGAATAATATTTTAATCTACAAATATATTTGTACTTTATTTCTCATGAATCTGTGTTTTTAACATTTGTTTAAAGAGGACTTGTATAATATACTGTGGAATGTAATGTAATAGTATATTATATTAGTATAATAAGTATGTATGTAGGAATATCCTTTATATATGTATATTGTTTGTATTTTTACGAACAAAGAAATATTAGTTAAATGTTTGACTATTGTATAAACAACTAAAATAAATATAAAAACAAAGTTGTAATTATTACAAGTTTACAAAAATAGGAATATATAAAAAGTATACAGTAATATATTTATTGCTTACTATATAAAACGTTGTTTGTGAAATTAAATAAGAAATGAGTAAAGTATAAAATTGTAATGAATACAAAAAGTAAAATATATCAATAATAAATAATTTATAAAAGTATAAAAAGTAAATACTTGTATTAATACTTAATACTTAATAAATACAAACGGAGAAAGCGAAATGAACGAAGAACCGGCAACTGAATAATGATTCTTAACTTTGAGAATTTTCTTTACACAAGCGTTTTCTATCGGAAATATTTCTTGTGTAAACTTTTTATCAGGCTTGAATCTTTATGTTGACAAATTACTTTCCATTGGAAAATATCTGCAAGCAAACGATACGTTCGTTTTGTTCATTTGCAGCCAATGTTAGACGTGTTCTTTCTTCGTGCTGATATATTGTATCACTTTGTTTGCGTTCGTTGAATCTAGCGCAAATAAACATGCTTAGACGGGGTATTCCTTTGTACCCTTGAATCGTGCCCGAAAGATACCCCCTAGCGGGGCGGGTGCTGATTTTTACCCCCAGAGCGGGAGTTAGGGAATCCGAAAATTTTTATTATAAAAAAATATACACTTTTCCTATAAATTCTAAAAATATAGATTCTGAAAAAATTTTTTTCCCAAAATTTACCCTATAAACATTGATTTTATCAATTTTCTCCCTATCTTTGCATCAAGAATAAGGCTATACTTCTAAAATTTGCTTTCTTATAAGCCGATTTTTCCGATTTTCTTTTGAAATTGGTACAAGTTATAGTCTTATCCTCTAAAAATTGAAAATTTACGTTTCACTAAAATTAATTGACTTATGAAAATCCGAGAATTAGAGAAAGAGTTTGTAAAGAAGGGTGTAAAGTACACTCAGATTGAGAAGAACGATGTTTATATTTTGTACAGATGCGAATGTTTGGAATACCACGATGTCTACTATGAAGTATTCAGACTGAAGTTAGTTCCTCCTCATCCATACGATACAGGTGGCTATGACATGGTTGAGGCTTATCCGTCAAATGAGAACTTCGGATGCAATTCTTGGTGCTGTTCTGACATAGATTCCTTGAAAAAGGTTATGAAGAAGCAGTTTGATATAGATTATAAGGCTTAATTTCTTAAATTTACCGTTAGATAAGCGTGATTTTTTGATTTTCTTTGTTTGAATGATAACTTGTATAGATTAGTCGGAGAAAGTTTATAAATTGCGTTTATCTAAAATTATTATAATTTAGTTGTAGATTTGAAACTTTATACTTAAATTTGTGGTGTTAAATTAAAAACATAGAATTATGAAATATTCAGAAACAGGTAATTTTACAAAAGAACAAATTCGACTTGCTAAGAATATAGCAAGAAACATTAAGAAACTAAGTGATACTGGTTGCGTTATATTTGGTAAACAAAATACCTTGTTGGTATATCTTGATGAAGATTTTGAACATGCAACCATAGAAATAACCCAATCAGACGGTTATAGGTTGAATTATTTAGAATGTGGCGACTTGTATGATAGCGGAGCGGACGATGAAGAGTTTTTTGAAGAAGGATATATTACGGAGGACTAACTATGCTTAGGGGAAGAACAATGCACGTTTATAGCCGTGACGGAGATATTTACTATGGCAATGTAATGTTTCGGAATATAAAGCCAATGACAGAAGAAGAATATGACAAGTTTATAAAGGAAACTTTAGAAGAGCATTTTCCTAATTTAAAAGAAAAACGATATTGTATAATATGGAGGGATAATTATGGCAAAGAAAGAATTTAAAATAGGAGAAGTGTTTCAGTGCGGATTGGTGAAGCTGAAATGTGAGAAATACAAAATAAATGGAAAAGGGATTTCTTGTAATGATTGTTACTTCGGATGGGAATGCAAGGATGTGGCAGGAGAATGTAGCGCAGGAAGCCGTGAAGATAAAACAGATGTTATTTTCGTAAAAGTGGAGGATATAGAAAACTAAAATATATGGTAGTAGAAACAGAAAGACTGGTTAGTGTAAGAGAGTATGCCGACTACAAGGGAGTTTCCCTGACGGCAGTCTATAAGTGGATTGACAAAGGCGAAGTGAGAGGTGTCAAGATTGGAATTTTTAACTTTGTAATGCTTGAATTGGATGAGGCAAAGAAGATTAAGGAAAGGAAAGTATCAGCCTGTTTCAAAGGTTGAATACGTTGTTCAGGATTGTCCTATTTTGGGAAAGAAAATTGTTGTACATTATTTAGATAACGAAAAGAAATGAATATCAGAGTTAATAAGTCGGAATTTGTAAAAGGTCTTTTAGTAGGAGGCTCTTTTGCTGGCAGAACAAAGTTTTTGCCTATTTTAGATTGTGTAAAGATTAAGGTTAAGAACGGAAGCATGGTTATTGTTTCTTCTGACAATGAAAATGCTATCAGCAAGCGTATATTCGGTGTAGAATCGGACGGTGAGGTTTCATTCTGTGCAGGTTATAAAAGCCTTCTGTCTTACGTGAAGCTTATAAAGAGTGAATTTATAGACTTGGTGGTTGACGATGAGGTCAAGAATTTGGAGGTCAAGCATGATAAGGGAAGTGTAAGTTTGCCTCTTTCTGATGCTTCTGAATTTCCTTCGATGCAGCCTGATGAAAATGCGGTATATATCAGCATGGATAGTGCTTTGCTGAACAACTGGATTGTAGACGGTCAGGTATTTGTTGGCAATGATGAGTTACGTCCAGTAATGGGGGCTATCTATTTCTATTGCGACAAGGGAGAATTGGGAGTATGTTCTTCTGACGGTCACTACATGTTTACGGATTTTGTAAGTTCGGAACTTGAAGATTTCAACTTTATGCTTAACAAGGGAGCATTTAAAGCCGTATGTGACGTATGTAAGGACTCTGATATTGTGAAAGTAAGTATTGGTACTAAGAACATCAAGTTTTCTTCGGACGATTGTTCTGTTTTGGTGAGAACCATTGAATCAAAATATCCAAATTTCAAGTCCGTTTTCCCGAAAAACAATCCTATAAACGCAAAATTGTTGAAAAAAGACCTTGTTGATGCAATTAACAGATGCAAACTTGGTGCAAGTCAGACTACTTGTCTTGTCAAACTGAATATTTCAGGCATGAACTTGGAAGTCAGTGCGCAGGATTTGGATTTCAACATCAAATCTGTTGAAAATATGCTTGTTGAGGCTAACGGAAGCATTGTTATCGGCTTCCATGCAGAGAAATTGCTTGCAGTATTGGGTTGTATAGGCACGGAATACGTAAATATTGAACTTTCCGAGGCTTCAAGGGCGGGATTGTTTAAGGAAAATGATGAAAACAGTCATAAACTGTTGCTTCTGATGCCTATGCTTCTGAACGATTAAAAATATTTTGGTATTTTATTTATTTTTACTTTATAAATGCCTATATTTGCAATGTAGAATTGCTTTATTAATAACAAATCCTTGTCGGTTGGATGGTTAAACCGTCATTTTTTATTGAAAATTAATTTAAACATTTAAACTTTGTATGATTATGGAACAGAAATTAGTAAAAGTACCTTTCGATATTGAACTGGCAAAGAAAATTACAAACGGTGAGATAGAAGGTAGAATATTTGATAATTATTATAAATGCTCTGTAAGAATAGTGGATTTTAATTTTCTTAGCAGTAAAGGGAAATTCAATGTCGCTATTTCAGAGAGGGGGGAAGGAAAAGAGGTTTATTCAGTATTTAACGATGAGGGCATTATCTATTTAGACAGAGAAGATAAATTAGATGAAAAACCTGTATTTATGCTTGAAATTCCAGAACACATGGCATTCAAGGAAGGGGATATTCTGTATGCAAGGGTAAAAAACGGTAATTGGTATGTATTTATTTATCGTGATAATGGTAAAGATAAAACATTCTTTTATGCCGCAATAGATAATAAAGGAAAACTATTTATAGAGAAAAACCGTATAACAGATAATAATGATATATCTGAATTAAGATTTGCTACTGACGAAGAAAAACAAACACTCATTGATGCACTTAAAGAAAGTAAAGAACCTAAAGCCAAAGAATACTTGAAGCGTTTCTTTAATATTGAAGTAAAGCCGGAATGTAAATTTAAAGCAGGACAACCTGTAATTGGGATTGACGGAAGAGGTGAATGGAGATACGATTTATTTAGCCATTATAAACCTGAATATCGTAACGGGAATTATGTATGTTCTGCAAGAAGTTATAGCACGTGTTTACCTTACAACGAAAATACCGCCCATCTAATAGGCACAACAGGAAGATGGGAGGAATGATATGGGAACAAATTATTACAGAATGAAAACTATCTCAAAAGAGGATAGAGAAAAATTGCACAAGAAACTTGATGAAGTTTTGGATGTTAGAGGCGGGGATTATATACTTACGGAAGAACTTGAAGAGATTAAAAACAAAAGTGAAGTGCATATCTGTAAATCCTCTTGTGGATGGCAAGTAAACTTCGACCATAATTGGGGAAAGTATTATCAACCAAATAGAAAGTCACTTGAAGCATTTTTATCCGAACCCGACACGTGGATTGAGGATGAGTACGGAGAGAAAATATCCTATGATGATTTTTGGAAGTTTGTAAAGGAGCATAATGAAAATCCTCGGAATAGTTGGACTTCAAAGAGTTATAGGGAGTATGAAAAGAAAAATGGAGTATGGCATCGTCCTTATTGCACAGATGATATGGAGAAATGTAAAATGATATTTGGAATTGACTGTAATGGCGAGAATGACTTTGAAGTAGACAGTCTTAGGTTTGCGGTGTTTAGTGATTTTATTTAAAGATGTAAGTTATGAGCATACATTGTGGCAAAGGAGAAGTAGTAAAACATATAGCAATCCAGCAGATAGACGATGTAACTTACGAGATAACAACTTGTCAGCATCTGTCAAACTATATGTATATAAACGTGAAAGACTTAAAAGAGCTGAAAGAGGAAGTTGAAAAGGTACTTAAAAGTTTGTAATTAGGATAGGCGGTAGAAATATCGCCTATTTTAATGTTATTTAACTATAAAACTTTTAATTTGTAAATTATAATATTTATATTTGCGGTATAATTTTAAAAAACAAGTAATATGAACAAAGAAATTAAAGATTTTATCAGTCGCTTAAAGACGGTAAAAAACAAAGCGTGTGACGAAAGATGTTCTGTTCTTACAGTGTATAACAGAATCAAAAAAGGTATTTACAAAGAAGTGGTAATTGATGGTGTTAAATTTGTGTTAGAGGAGGAAATACATGATTGAATGGTTTAATGCAACAAATGTGCTGCAATATTATAGAATGCACAACCCTGATAGACCTAAAAGATGTATGGGAGATTTTTGGGAAAATTCATACGTGCAAGAGTTTATTTCTGAATTAGAAGCAAAAGGTATAAAGGAAGTGTATAGAACAAGGAGAGGAAGAGGAGGCTACACAGAAATAAGGTTTGAAATATTCCCTTTATTTCTTGAATGGATTGCTCCCAACCTATTAAGCGATTATAAAAATAAATATCCACAAGAATACGATGAATATCTGAATATGAAAAAAAATTCAGTTACAACTACTTTCAAGAAAAAAGAAATTGATTTTACAAATGTACTTGAAAGTCTTATATACTCTAAAGATACTTCATTTTACAAGCAATATGTTATTGGAAATAGATTTATAGATTTTGTTGTGCATCACAGAAATAAAGACTTTGGAGATAGTTATATACTTATAGAATTTGACGAGGACTATCACAATTCCGAGAATCAAATAAAGAGGGACTCAGAAAGAGAAAAAGAACTTTCTGAATATTTCAAAAAACAGAAAGACGTTTCTTATGCTTGCATTATAAGAGTGCCTTATGATAAAGTTGGAATAGCTTATACCTACCTTATTCCTTATGCCACTGGAATAGAAACTTCTCTATGTTCCGACAAAATACAACAGCTATTATACTACAAATGCTTATATTCGGAAGATTAAAATTGAGAGATTATGCAGATATGTATAAAGTAGCTAATTTCAAGTGAAATGGAGGATTGATTATGAAAATATTTGCCAAACAAAATACAGAACTTGAATCTGTCTTGAAAGGATTTTACGAGCAGATGGAACGTGAGAAAACAGAAGTGATAGAAATGGTTGAGAAGTTTACTTATGCTAAACCTATAAACTTCGGATATTATTGGTACTTCGGAATAACTTGTGTATGGGCAGAAGATACTATACGTTTTGCAGATATAACAAGTCCTAAAAATGTTACTCCATATAGGGCATACGGACATACATACTTTAAACCAAACAAGAAGACTAAAGCCGGAAAGAAATTTGTAAAGCAATGGAAAGAAAAGTTCAAAGGACTTGACGGAAAGGTTTTATCTGATTATGGAATACCTGTTTATCACGAAAATAGCGGAGTTTACTATAATTGGTTGCCGATAAAAGACGGTGAAAGATATGGCATTGAAGTAGCTTCATCAATCATTGATAAAATGGATAAAAGGGATGAAAAACAATTCGATATAGATGTTTGATTTCTCAAAAATATTCATTATATTTGCGGTAATGTTTAAAGTAGTGCGGTAGTGGGAGTAATTAACCCACGAATGAGGGGTTTATCTTGTTCCTTCCCCTTCCGCACTATTTATTTTAAAGGAACAGGAAATAAATAAGGAACAAGTATGAAAAAAGAAAAGTTAACCTACGCAGAAATGCTAAAAGACCCTCGTTGGCAAAAGAGGAAAACAGAAATTCTAACACGTGACAGATTCACTTGTCAGTTGTGTGGCGACACAGAAAAATCACTTCATGTACATCACAAATATTATCTTAATAATCATCTTCCGTGGGAATATGGCGACAGTGCTTTAATTACCCTTTGTGAAGATTGCCATTCATGGGTTCACGAAAACGGTAATGAAGTATATAATGCTCCAATTAAGATAGGTGATGTAGTTTATTATGAACATAGCGATTATGATAACTACGGAATAGTTTTCTTTATAAATTATAGAGAAAGAAGTTTTTCTACACTTATGGTAGATTCAGGTATTGGATTTTCAGAATGTGTTATTTATCACTTTCAATTTGAAGATATAAACCGGAATGTTCAAACGGTAGAAGATTTTTTCAGTGAAGATAATTATGATTCTACTTCGTTATTTTATTGTTTGTATGGCTTAATAAATGACAACCCAAATATAAGTTTAGATTATTACCATGAGGAAGGTTCTCTTGATAATCTTAACCTTATGAAAATGAAGTTTAATGAAATGTTGGCAAATAACGATTCGTTGAATAATATGTATATCACAGCAGTAAACGGTAATTTATCTTTTTTGGAGGACTAAGCTATGGAAGTAAAGAAGTTAAAAAGGGTTGTCATAAAGGAAGAATTATACGCTTTAACAAAAGATACGATAGAAGCAATAATATTAGGGCAATTTATATACTGGGAGGAGAAAGTTAAAGATTTTGATAAATTTATTGTCGAAGAAAAGCAAAGATGTGAGAATGATGGTGTTTGTATAAATATAGAAATGCAGAACGGATGGATTTACAAAAAAGCATCAGAAATGGCAGAGGAATGTATGTTGAACATGTCAGAAGTCACAATTAGGAGATATATTCAAAATCTAATAGATAAAGGATTCGTTGAGTGCAGAAAAAATCCTACTCACAAATGGGATAAAACCCTACAATATAGGGTAAATATTGCATTTGTTGTTTTAGAAATAAAGAAACTTGGATATGATGGGCTTAGTGGTTACTATTCTATTAATTTTCAAAATGAAGGTATGAAACTTCAAAATGAAGATTCAGAAGAAAAAAATGAAGCAGCAATAACAGAGATTACTAATAAAGATTATAACATAGAAAAAGAAGATACTAACGTATCTAAGAAAGACAAAGATTTGCTTTTTGAAGAATGTTGGAAACTGTATAACAGAAAAGGTAGCAAGGGGAAATCTAAACCCTATTGGGATAAACTTACCATAGAAGAAATGCAGTTGGCTAAATCTCACATACAAGCATACGTTCAATCTGTTTCTGAAAGAAAATATCAAAAAGACTTTGAACGGTATTTGAGAGATAAGATATTTAAAGATGTTGTTTACAAAGGAAATATGATTATCTTTGACCCTGAAAGAGAAAATAATACCGATAACGAATATAGACCGCAGTTAGATGGTTTTAATCTACATTGGAACGAACAAGTTAAATGTTACATCTCAATGTATGATATTGACATGCTTTTTGATGGGTACACTGCCGAAAACAGACCGTCCTCTGCTATGGTAATGAAAGGTGGTATAAGATACAAATGGAATACGCAAACAAAGAAATGGGAGGTGCAATAAATGGATATTGATGAGATAAAAAAGACATTAAATGTATTTCGTACAGACAATGGTCTTATTGAGATAAGGGTTTTTAACACAATTAATGGTAACGAAAATTACTCAGGTATATTTAATAATGAAGAATCTTTAATAAATGAAGTACAAAGATTCGACAAAGAACCTTACAATACATACTTTGTATTTAACGAATTAAAGGATGCTATGAGTGGTAGACCTCAGTTTAATAAACTATTAAAAGGGGTATCTGCCGTAAAAGACCCTGATATTAAATATAGAAGATGGTTATTTCTTGATTTTGACCCTATAAGAGAAGGAGGTGTAAAAGATATTGCAAGCACAGAGGAAGAAATGGAATACGCACACCTTAAAGCCGTAGAAGTTTATAGGTATTTGATGTCTATTGGTTTCCCTAAACCTATTGTTTGTAAATCAGGGAATGGCTTCCATGAGCTTTTCCGTATTGATAATTGGGATAATTCAGAAGAAATAGACAAGGAGTTTAGCGACTTTTTGAATTATATCTCTATGAGGTTTACTGATAGTAAGGTGGATTGTGATATAAAGAATAAGAACGCATCAAGATTAACTAAATTTTATTCGTCTAAATCAAGAAAGGGAGGTGATACACAAGAAAGACCTCATAGATATAGTAAGATAATTTCAATACCTGAAAATATTGAATATCTAAGTTATGATGTTTTTAAGTCTGTTGTAAACGAGTATAGAAAGATTAATAACCCTGAACCAATAGAGCCTAAGATTAACAATTCTCAATATCAAAGAGGGGTTAATAAAAAGCCATTTGATATAGATGAGTTTTTGTCTGTCAATGGGATTGAGGTTTTAAAGGAAGAAAGACTGTCGGATAAATCAAGAAAAATTGTATTAAAGACATGCCCTTTTCATCCTGAGCATGGGAAAGATTCTGCAATATACGTTTCAGACAAAGGTATAGTTTTCACGTGTTTTCATAGCGGATGTCAAGGTAATACGTGGCGTGATTTGCGTCTTAAATTTGACCCGCACGCATACGATTATGAGAATAGACCACCACAACAATATATGCAGCCGCAAGGCAGGTATATGCAGCCTCAAAAGAAAAAATATGAAATAAAAGAGGAAAGCCCTGAATTGGGTAAGAAGTGGTTTAGCATGTCTGATATTAAGAAGGTGGATTTATCAAGTCTTATGCACATAAAGACAGGATATACTGAACTTGATAAGAAGATTGTAGGTCTTTATGAGGGAGAAATAACAATTATATCGGGCAGTAACTCTTCGGGGAAATCTTCATGGATAAACAATCTTATCCTGAATGTTATACAGCAGAATTTCAAGGTAGCTTTATGGAGTGGTGAGTTAAGACCTGATGTATTAAAGACTTGGATTTCTTTAAGCGCAGCAGGGAATAAATATATTCAACCGAGTAAAAAAGATGAGGGTAAATATTATGTTCCTGAATATGTTTCTCAAAAGATAGACTATTGGATGGATGGAAAGTTTTTTCTTTACAATAATGAATACACGAATAAATGGGAACAGATATTTAATGATATGAAGGAGCTTGTCAAGTTAGGGGTCAAGTTGTTTATTCTTGATAACTTATTTTCTTTGGATATTGATATATTTGAGGGGGATAAGAATAACAAGCAGAAAGAATTAATTCTCCAACTTTGTGACTTTGTAAAAAAGAATAAAATCCACATCATGCTTGTCGCTCACCCAAGAAAGGTTACTACTTTTTTGAGAAAAACAGATATTAGTGGAAGTTCCGATTTAACCAATGCCGCTTCCAATGTGTTTATCGTACACAGAGTAAATAACGACTTTTTAAAGACAGGTGGAGAGTTCTTGGGTAATACGGTTGTCCAGCAATATTCAATGTTTGGCAACTGCATAGAAATTTGCAAAAACAGATTGTACGGAGTTGTGGATTGTCTTGTTGGAATGTACTATGAAATACCTACAAGAAGATTTAAAAATACAGAAAGTGAGGATATTCACTACGGTTGGGAAGAAGAGCCAGTCCAGCAATCACTGAGTTACGAGCAGCATCAGTCTGACTTAGAGAAATTTCAGCAGCAATACGACAATGCAAGTAGTAATTTACCTTTTGGTTATACGATAGAAAAAGGAGAAATACCATTTTAGTATGAAAGAAAGTTATGTAAAATTTGGAAAGATTACATGTTCTTACTATGAGAAGGGCAAATGTATCAAGGAAAAGAAGAATTGTGACGGAGAATGTCAGGAGTTAATTGATTTTTTAAAAAGCTTGAAGTTCTGCCAGTAAGAAAAGTGAAAGGTGGTTACAAGTGGGGCAAATCGGGAAAGGTTTACCCCACTAAAAAGCAGGCTGAAAAGCAAGGTCGTGCTATTTATGCGAGTGGATATAAAGGAAGTAGTAAAAAGTAAAAATCAGAATTATGCGAAAGTATTATTATTACGTTTACAGAGTTGATGGTATGGTTAGTGGTAGATTTGGCAACGGAATATGCTATTCAGATAGCGGTGAGTTTGAGCTATTAGGAATGATGGAGGTATTGAAAGACCAAAATGAGGCAGATTGTGTTATTACCTTTTGGCACGAAATATCTTCAAGTCAATACCAAAAACTATTTGAAATGTTTTGATTTTCAAAACAAATAGCTTATCTTTGTAAAAGTAAACTTTATTTTTATGGAAATAGATTTAAAGAAATACAGAGAAAACGCAAGGATTCACAATCTTTGTTCCGAGTATTCGGAGGTTTGGGACAGATGTAAAAGTGACAAGCAGATTATGGATATGGCTTTAGGTTCTAAAGGTCTTGACTATATCTGTGATACAATAGCAAAAGGATGGGGCATAAGTCCCGATATTATATGCAGCAGATTTGCACGATTTATCAACGGTGGATATGTTGCTAGTCTTAACGGATATAATTCAAAATTGTACTGTCACTACAACGGAGAAATAGAAGCTGACACTACTATCATGGGAATCATTGAATCAGATGTTGCTATCAATGTTTCTTCTTTCAAGATTTGCGATGTATATGTGACTGGCAAATGTCATATAAATGTAAAAGGCGAAGGCTCTATGGTTCTCGTATGCTATGGAAATCCCGAAGATATAACTGTGAGTGGGAATTGCGGAAATTTGAAACGTATCAATAAGAAAGAAAGGGACAGATATGAATGAGGACTATAAGTTTTATATGTCAAGATACATAAATGACGAAGAAGGATGGGAAGCGGAAGTAGAACTTACCGAAAAGTTTAAGGGACTTATATTTTGTCAGGTTGAAGGATTGAGCAGCTACGGAGAGGTAAAAAATATATACACAGAATCATTTGCTGAATCAGACATGTTGAGAGTGTATTTGCCTGAAAAGGTAACAAGAGAAAGCACGGATATAAAGCTGACGGTTGTATTCTCTGACAAAGATAGACGAGATGTGTACGACAGCTTTGTTGAGTTTATCAGCGGCAAGATTATCAAGTATTGGGACAACGTGAGAAACCGAGAAGTTGAAATGATACAGACTGACAAAATAAAGGTAGACGAGGATATTATTTACGGAAGTGCGCCATATATTGCGGTTGAATTTCCGTTCAAGAACATTAAAGGTCAAACAAGTAAACATGTATAATTTATGAAACCACAAGTAGATTTTTTTATTCCAAGTTATGAAAACGAAGATGAAGGTATGGTACTCCACTTCACAAGTGTAAATGAAATTGATTCAGTAATTGAAAGTCTGAATGAGGCACGTGCGGAGTTGGAACATCAGATTGAAATGAAGCGTATCAAGAACAAGGAAAGACGGAAGAGAAGAAAGGAAAGAATTGAATTAGATAAACCAAATGTAAAACAAGGTTTGGATGAATCGGTTGCTATTCCTGATGATTTGAGTGAGGCTATGCGTAAGGCTTTCCTTGAAATTTCAAAGAAGATGAAAGAAGATATTCTCAAAAGAGAAGTAAAAATAAATCCTGACGCAGAAAAAGAAGAACAGCTTTATAAGGATATTATAAAGCATTATGATGAGTATTATGCGTCCTATTATTGAGCAAGTAGAAGATGCTCATAAGAAATTCTGCGAATCTAAAAAGAATGACTAAATACGTTCCATACATAGTGATAGCCGTATTGTTGGTGTCTTTGTTAGTTTCATTAACCAACAGAAAGGAGGTGGTAATAGAGAAGATTACCAGCGATACGGTTTATTCCGTAAAATTAGATACGTATAAGGTCAAAACACCGATTTTTATTACGGAGAGGATAGTTGATACCATTTACGTAAAAAGTGACGAAAATGGCAATATACTATTGCCGATTACACAGAAGTATTATAAGGACAGCCTTTATGAAGCATGGGTAAGTGGATTTAAACCAAGTTTGGATAGTATTAATATTTACAACAAGATTAAATTTGTAACGATTACAAATACTGTAACGAGGGAGATATATCCTAAACGAACTGATTTTTATTTCGATGCAGGCGTATTGTATATGAATGAGAAGTTTGCTCCTAATATCGGTGCTAGTATAAAGTTCAGAAATGACATGACATTGAGAGGCGGTATAGGTTACTACGACAAGAATTTGTACTATATGTTTAACGTAGGATTTAAATTGAATAAATAAACGTATTTTTATGCAGTTAAATATTGAAAAAGAATCGCTGGTTAAGGTTTTGAATGAATGTTACCAGCATGAATTACCTGAACCTTTGAAAGAGGGTGACAACAGAATTTGGGTGAAGGCAGTCGCTAAGGTTTGGAAATGTGACGGAAGTACAAACTATTGCGTGGTTGCAAATGACGGAAGCAACAACCCAGTAGTTATGAAAGACTTCGGCAATCCTGCTACTATTATGAAGTATGATGAAATTTATCCTACTTTGTTTTTAAAAGACGGATATATGCCTGACTTGCGCAAGCAGTCTGACTGTATCGAATATCTTGCAAAGCATGAATACAAAGCTGATGAAGTTGCCGCTTATCTTTCTTCTAAGGATGAAAACGGAGAAGCAAAGACTGACGAACGGAAGAAATCAGACCGTGACAAGGTTAAGAAATGTATTATCAAGTGTGCGATAAGAGATTACCTTAATTATTTGGAAGAAAGAAAATACGAAAGAAACTTTACTAAAGATTTTGAATATGGAAAAGAAGGAACTGAAAACGAAAATTGATGAAGTAGTAAATCAGATTAAGACAAACAGCAAGGACGCTAAGTTTGCGGCTTCTCTTATTGACAAATTACTGTCTTTGAAAGGTCAGTTGGATGTAGAGCCTATGCGCTTCTGTATTCCTGAAAAAGACGTGATTAAGGAATATGACAACGATTCAATCAGATTTGTGAGATGTAAGGGCTATATTGCTTTTCAAGCGAAAGGTGGATTTTCTCTGTTTGTCAGTCCTAGAATGTCGGGACTTTATCAGCACCTTGAAGGTCTTTTGGATATGAAAGACAACTTTGACAACTTGACAGAAGAACAGAAAGAAGGCTATGCTACATCATACCTTTACACGACAATTTTAATGCAGTATGTACTTTTTGCAGTATCTGATGCTAAGATGTTTGCTGACTTGGCAAACGATGTCATGAAGCGTTACGGAGAGTTTTTGGATAGATGTAAGAACATTCCTTTGCAGGAAGAAACTCATAAAGAGAACGCAGAATTTGAGAACAACATAGAATTGGCGAATCAAGTTTTGCTCGGAGATAAGAATGACAGAACGGTTGGATAATTAAATATGGGAACAGATGCTAGAATTTTCTAACGTAAAAGTATATGACCTTAAAGAGAGCGTCATAGCAAGTAGAAATGCAATGAGATTGGAAATGCCTGAATACACGGATGAAGAGTTTGAAGAAAGCCTGAAACGTGCTATCAAGCTGGCTAAATGTGGCGGTGGTACTGGGCATAGCAACTTTAGGAAAGGTATTAGAGTGTCTTTTGATATGAAATACACTCAGTATATTACTAAGCAATTTCAAAGATATGGATTTTTTGATTATGTTTCTTCAAGTTCTCTTATGCACAGAATCACTAAAATGGATTTTGACAAATGCTGCAATAAGTATGTAATGCAACCGATGGTTGAATATATGGATGGCTTAGTCAATACATACAACATTATGGCAAGTAAAGAGGAAGAGGATTGGAGTTATGAGTTTAAATTGAGAAACGGAGAAGTAATTGAAGCTAAGACTAAATCAGATTGCTTGTACCATCAGTTTATGCGTATAATTTCTAACTGTCCTATGGGAGCGGAATTGTTCGTTCGTGTTTCTACGAACTATGAGCAGTTGGCTACGATATACAAACAACGGAAGAACCACAAGTTAAAGGAGGACTGGGGAAATTTCAATAAATTTGTTGAATCTTTACCATATGCTCACGAACTTATTATATGTGATAAGGAGGTACAAGTATGACAAAAGAAGAAAAATTCTCACAGATAACAAGCGAATTGCTTGAAACGTACAAAGCAAAAAATAAGGACTACGGAGATAGTTTTGCCAAGTTGTTTGAGGAATACGGAATGACCTATTCTATCATTCATTTGCAGGAAAAGATTAACCGAATCAAGTCTTTGCAGAAGAAAAGCAATGAAGTAAAAGGTGAAACATACGTTGATTCTTTAAAAGATTTAGCTAATTATGCAATTTTAACACTTATAGAGTTGGAATCTTAAAAAGAATTATTACATTTGTAATGTACTTCATAGAATTAAAGAGTTGATAATTGTTAGTATTAGCCTAGATGGTCTGTGAAGATAGTCTAGGTTTTCTTTGAAATTCGGGCAAAATGGGTGAGTGATTTAGCCAACACTCTGCAAAAGTGTTTTACAGCGGTTTGAATCCGCTTTTGCCCTCTATGTTTTCATAGATGTTGTTTTTCACCATGAGCAGGATTTGTGTTCTCATATTATTACAGTTTAAATTTTTACGCAAAAGGGTTAGCGATAGGTTTTTCATGGTGACTTATCGCTGGCTCTTTTTTTATAGGAGGTTAATTTATGGCGAATAGCAAAGGGAAAGTAAAGGTTAAGGTGGAAGCGAAGAAGGCGGTTAAGCCTAAGATGGGTAAAGGTACTGGAGGCTTTATTACAGCAAGAGTTATAGCTAAAGTAAATAAAGATAGAGCAAATGGATAAGTTTGTAGTTAGATTTTGCATATTTGGTTTGAATACATATATGCTGATAGTTTTGATTTACGCATTAAATGGAGTAGATATATCTGAATATGACTACCTATTTACAAATTCATTGCTATTTGGAGTGTTGCTTACTGTTTTGTCACATACACAAGGGAAATATCATTGTAGGTGGGCAAGATTTCTTTGCTATAATCTCGTTTTAGTCCCAATTGTTAATTACATTGATTGTAAATACTCTATATTTGATACAGCAGAAGAATACATATATTTTGCTTGCGGAACACTTATGTTTGCTACAATATCTACTATTATACTAGCTATTAACCATTCCAGAAGAGCAAGAAAAGTTAAGAAATCAAGATACAAGGAGTATGTAATTAAGCGATAAAACTAAAGAAAAGATAGACAAATTACCTATCGTATTGAAAATGGCAGTCAACTACTTACTTGACATGGTTGACAAGATTATAAACGGTGAATGTAACGAAGATACGGTAGCTTCTACTATTGCTACACTGAACAACAATGCAAGCGGAAGAGTATGCAAGGACGATGTGCTTAACTACGACAAGGCAGGTGAAATACTAGGATTCGGTGCTACAAACAGAAGCGGTCTTAAATCCGTACTTGACAAATACGGAATAAAGCAGGTAGTAATAAACAATCAGCGTTGCGGTTTCTTACGTTCCGATATTATGGCACTTCGTGATAAGCTGAATGAGGATATTCGTAAACGTGAAGCTAAGAGAAAACGTAAGGAAGAAAAGGAATTACAAAAGTCTAGGCTTAAAGAAAACAGATTGAGAAAACTATTTAAAAGATAAAGGGGAGCGATTAAAACTCCCCTTATTTATTTTATTCCCCTACTTGTTCAACGTAAATGCCTACAAGTTCAGATAAGTTCTGATAAACTGCTTGTTCGTCTGCCAGCATCAATCAACGCCTTTGCTTCTTCTTTCAATTCTTCTTTCACAATTCAAAACATTTAGTTAAACATTAATTTATCGTCACAAATATACGTTAATCTTTTAAATATACTTCATCCAGGAATATTTTTTTCTGTTACTCAGGTAAAACATGTCACTTTCATTGCTGTATGCCTCATTCTCAAGTGATATGTTTTTGTAAGCATTTCCTTTGTAAAAAAGCCTTACAATCCATTCTACAATATACCACAAGTAGAAGAATATATATAACATTTCTTTCATTTGTGCTGTATGTATTTCCTCGTGGTTAATTGTTTTAGCGTCTATATTTGCTCTTTCTCTTACAAACAATACACCGAATATGTTTATTGCCTTGAACCCATTGAAAGGGATTATTTTATTTCTTATTATCTTCATATATCTTACTATTTACTCTGTTGCTTTATCTGTTATAGGCGAATAACTTGCTACTGTAATTTCGGGTGTTTCTTCTGCTGATACGTTTTCAACTGCTTCTGTCGCCTTGTATAATACATTATTGTAGTTTGTCTTAAAATCTTTAGGTATTGACTGGTTAATAAAATTACTCCAGTTCGGGAACAGCTCCTTAACCTGCAATGCTTGTTCGTCCGTAAGATTCATAGTGTTTATACTTGATTCAAACAGCTTAGACATAACATCTACCTTTTCTTTTAATAATTCTATGCTTTCGCTCGAAGTGCTCTTAATAGAACGTATTCTTTCCGCTTCCGCTTCGTCTATCTCTTGATATTGGTCTATTCCCTCCCATGAAGGAATTGTAATAGTGGTTAAGATAGGTTTATACTTATCTTCCACATCTGCAAGTGTAATGTAGTGCTGGTATGCAGCACTGATAACTTTTCCGTAGGATTGATTTTTAATATCCATAATTATTTTTTATAAAGGTTGAACTTCTTGAACATCCGAAACCATTTCTTCAAAGGCTTTCTTTACAAACGCCTTATATCCGCTGTCGATGTACTTTCGGATGATTTCTATTTCACTCTCATTTGCTTCTACTTCTCCGTCTTTATAGATTCTCTGTGCAAGGTCTAATTCTCCCAAGTCAGAAGTTTCACGATAGATGTAATTCCCCAGTTCTTTCGAAATGTCACGAGGTTCCAGGTTGCCTTCGATGTCCCTTGTCGGAACGGCTTTAAAATTCAGTTTTTTCATAATAAAATAGTCTTTACAAAAAATAATTAATATTAAGCATCGTATATAAGTGAAGGGTTATATACTATCATGACCATACAAGAAGTATCTGATTTTGTCCATTCACCCTCATTATTAAATGTATTTGTCGCATAAGTAAAATATGAACCCGATATGCTTTCTAACGTTGCGCATGACAGCCAACCACTTTTTAAAGGGGTAATCATGACATAATAACTTGAAGAGCCTATATTATGAGTAACTTTATATACCCCTGTAGCTGTCTTTGAAACACTCACTGTTATGTAGTTACCAAATTTATAAGAGATTCTTCCTGTTGATAGGATATAGCCAGCCCATAATATTCTTGGTCTTCTAAAGACAGTCACGCCATCGCTTAAAATGACTTGCACGCCATTTGGAGAAATATCTATTCCTTTACTGCTTGACCTCATTTTCAACAGCACAGGGCTTATCTCTATGTTCTTATCACTATCGTACACCATCGTGATTTTAGATAGATATTGGTTCGCTCCCCATGATGATATTTTAAGGAGTTCTACTCCTTGTCGGGACATTGTTAATCCGCTCTTATCGACCAAAGTATTTATACCGTTTTCATCCGTAGCATTAAGTGTTTTTACTACAAGAGCATCCGCTTCAATCAGACTTGTACGAATATGTCCTCCCTCAATGATTGTATTTCCGGCTGTTGCTGCGGAAACCATATCAGCATAGCTGGCATATCCTAATTTTTTAGCCATATCCTCTTTAGAGGAGTTTATATCAGATGTAACGTCACCCGAATCAGCTTTATTATTGATTGTGCTCTGCAAACTACTATTAAGAGAACTAAATGTAATCTTTCCTTGTAAAGATACATCTTTTCCGAAAATACTTATGGCGTTCTCTTTAACGGTAATTCCTGTCTTAATCTCTTCTGTTGTGGAATAATCGCTAGGTGCAGCACTCCACGGTGTTGACCTTTCTCCTTTTTCGACTTTGAGATTCCAAACACGGAAGTAACCTATTGGGCTGCCGTTTTGTAATACGGAAGAAATGTAATCTAATCTAAAGAATATATTATCTTTAGTTGTTTCTGTCGCTGTGCCACCAATAGTTATAGGTTTTGATATGTATTTACCTGAACCATTAGATTTTAAATCAAAAGTAGTACCAGCCCATCCGTACAAAGAACCAAATTGACAATTTATTTTTGCTGTATGTTCTGTTGTGGTGTTAAAATTAAGATTGCTTGCCTCATACTCAAAAGAAACTGTAATTATATCTCCTTTTTTAAGTCCTGTTATATTATAAACATTCCATGTTTGGTTGTTTATATTGCTAAAGGTAGTTAATTTTTTTTCTGTACTAGTGAGCAAAGCATAGTTTTGATTAATAGATTCATCTACTTTGTAGGCATAAACTTTTGTAAAGTAAGCTTCGCCTAAATTAGATGTCCCTTTAATACTGAAACATATACTTGCAGAAATAGAATCTGTTGGTATTGTTATATATCCTGACGAGGTATTCCATCCTTTTGTTTTGGATTCTATTGCATCAAGCTCTATGTATTTGTATGTTTCATTTTTCAGTTTTATTCTAAGACCTACTGTTACATTATAATTACACTTCTCCGCATTAACTAAGGCAGTTACATAATATTTTTCTCCTACATTAACATTAACGTATGACTTAGCATAAATCGTACCAACTGTACTTTTCATACAATAACTTGTAGGACAACTATTGTTGGCAGTTGCCGCACTAACTCGTGAACCTCCGGTATAAAGCAAGCTATAATTAGCATCATCGAAGCAACTGTCAGGAACAATGTTGGTTATCTTGCTCACACTTGTAACCTTAGAAGAAATACCAATCCAAATGTTATCAGGTTGTAACGCGACTTCTGCTTTGCTTACACGTGTAGTCAGCGCTGACAAATTGTTATTAGTCTGATTCAGGTTGTTCTGAACGGTAGTTACTTCTGTCTTTTCGGCTTTTAGCAATAATTTTTCTGAGTGCTGTTCTATGACTGTCTGCATAGATTTTACAGTAGTAATCGTTGCGTACTTCTTGTCTGCATTTTGTCCGGCTGTTGTTATAGCATCATTCTTAGCCTTATTTGCCTTGTTGGTAGCATCTGTAGCAGCAGTAGATATAGCGTCCTGCTTAGCCTTATTTGCCTTGGAAGTTGCGTCAGCAGAGGCAGTACTTATTGCTGAAGTCTTTGCATCATTCGCCTTGTTGGTTGCATCGCTCGCAGCAGTATTAATTATTTCCTGCTTAATAGTAGTAATTTCAGTAGAAGAAACCTTACTATTAATTTCACCTTCTAATACACTGAATTGTGATGTTACCTCTTTTTTATATTCAGTCAAAGCGTTTTCCGAATCTTCAGGAGCAGGTGACCAATCAGTTGCTTTATTGCCTATTTCCCCCTTTAAAAGACAGATGTATATCTTCTTATTTAAAGAACTATTTGATATAGTAAAAAAAATCAAACAACCTTCTCTATTTGTTGTTTTATCAATAGGAAATGTATGCTGATACTTTACCCAATTATCTGATAACTCACTTATATTCCAAACCTTTGATGATATATTAGCATTATATTTATTTTGAATTAGTATTGACATTGGGGTTTTTATATTCTCTTGGCATTTAGCATAAAATGAAATTGTGACATTTTTGTTTTCTAACTCCGCATAAGGTATCTTAGAGTAAGAAGTTGATGCCATTTTTATATCTCCAGTTCCTGCCTGAGTTTTCAAGGAAACAGTAACTTCATCTAATGGTATTCCTCCTACATTTTCAGATACTTGTTCTTTTGAAACAGAATATTTTCCTGTACCCCAATTATTAGCATACCAGTCACCACCATATTTAGTATTTCTAAATAAATTTCTACCTCCAATCTGAATATTATTAATAGCATTATTGGTGTATTCTTTAGAAGAAGTTACAGCAGCAGTAATACTGTTGTTGGTCTGCTCAAACTGTGAACTTACCGTTTTCTTATAAGAACTTAAATCGTTGGCTATACCTTGCGCATAATCACGTGCCGCATTTGAGATAGCGGTTAAAGCATTTGTTCTCTGTGTATAATACGTTGTCTGCTTTGTAGCAAAATCAGAAGGAATAGCAATTGTTTCAGGAGATGAAGCCGTAAGAGTTACCAACACAGCACGATAAGTCGTGTGTGCATTGTTGTAATTTGTAGGAGTACCTAGATTGTACTTACTATATCCGTTTGCAATCTGTGTCTTGTCTGCGTCAATTCTAGCTATTTCTTCTTTCAATGAATGCTTTTCTGTTGGAGAAATAGAACCGTCAGAAGCCCAACTATCTAATCGGCTCTTAGCTTCATCAGCATCACTTTGTGCATTGTTTGCTGCCGCTTTTGCGTTGGCAGCATCCTTTATTGCCTGATTAGCCTTTTCTTGTGCCGCATCTGCGGTTTGTCGTGCAGCATCTGCAAGGGATTTAGCCTTTGCTGATATAGCGTTCAATAAATCGGTGCGAGCATCGTAGTAATCCTTAAACTTGCTTCTGAATGCAGCTCCTGATATATTACTTGTTGTTGAAAGACTTGAAAGCAACGGTGTTATATAAGCACTTAGCGTATTATAAGCCGTATCGTAAGCAGTCCTGCTTACTCCGTACTTGTCAGCACTTGCATTGTTTTTAGGCTTTTCAGAAACAATAATATCCCATTCTTTTTTTGTTTCCTGCTTTTCCTGAGCAGTCAGCTTGTTGTCATTTGCTATATCAGACAATAAGGCGTTTGCAGTTGCCGCGCTTTGAACGGCGTTATTGGCTGTCTGCTGTGCACTATCAGCTGCTTGTTTAGCTGCATCTGCCGCAGCCTGAGCCTGATTTGCCTTAGTATCATCCGTATACTTAGAAGCAAGTTCCCAGTGCTCAATAGAAAACTGAGCATTTGCTTGTTTGGCAGTCTTGCATCGAAGCAAATCATTCTTGTAGCTTCCGTATGTAGCATTAACCCACAAATCTCCAATATCATACACCGAGGCATTAGACGGGGTAGTCACAAATACCCTTCTCTTTCCATCTGCCGTGTCCTGCGCTTTTTTAGCGTCAGCCAAAGCTTTTGTGATATCAGAATCGGTTATTACCTGCCATGTATACTTACTACCACTCACTTGAAAGCGATACGCTTTTCCATTACCATCATAATACAAGTCGCCTAAATGTACGTTCTTGTCTTCGTTTGTAGTCCAATTTACAGCAGGCTCGTTACTTAATGTAGGAACTGGTTCATAAAACCATGTTTCAATAGCACCGTCTATTTGGTTTTTAACAGCTTCTAAATCCTTAGATAACTGATTTACAAATGAAATGTTTTCAGATAAATCAGATATAGCATCGTCTACTTTTGTATTGACTTCCCCTACTGCGTTGTCGATATAGTCCTTTACGCTTTCTCCCGAACTGAATCTTATTGCATCGGCAATAATCATTACTTCCGAACGAGAAAATGAAACAAATTTTTTTCCGTCCAAAGAATAGGAATTGATACCACGATACAATTTAAAATACGGTGCATCATTGCCGTATGCAGACAAGATAATAGCTGCCTGACGTGTAGCATCAGACTTATTACCCAACTGTACGATATCATCGCCAGCCTTAGGTTCAGTAGAACCTGTATCGCAATCGGTTTTAGAAAGGTCTATATAGTTATCTCCTGTGCCTACAACAGCACGCCAATAGTAGGTATTAGTGACGTTCTCATTAACACCTTCCTTAACGTTAAAAGTCTGTGCCCTTGCCAAGTCACCGACAACAAATTCCTGCTCTATTGTTCTTTCTCCGTCCGTGTTCTCAAAATAGCAACGATAGAAATCTCCTTTATCCTCTACTTTGGCACAAGACATCGAAGCAGGAGTAAGGATAATCTGACCTCCAACATGCTTAATCTGCTGTATAAGTAGTTGAATAAATGTAGCTACCTTTCTTACAAGCATACGGTCTACTTCCAAATAACTGTCACCGTTTTCGTCTTTTTTAAGGCAAAATCCAGCTCCTAAAGCACCAGTAGAGAAATTAGCTGATTCTATTCCGCTTCTAACGAGAATAGAAAGCAAATCTGCAACACCCTGCTCGTCTATTTTAGCACCTTTCAGTCCTTTCTTGTAGTCGCCTATCGTCAAAGCACCTCTAAGCAACAAGTTAAGCAACTCTGCTGCTCCGTCTGCTGAAATCTTAGCACCTGACTTTTTGCTTAGATATGTACCTATTTCTAAACCGTCAATCAGCTTCACAAGGTCGTTGAATGTCTTTTCTCCCTTTGCGCTGTCGGCTACATCCTTTCTAAGAAAGTATTTGTTTCCCTGACTTAGTATGTCACCGCTTCCTATATTGGAAAGTACGTCCTGCTTAACACCGTCAAGCATTGTTTGTAATGAGTTCTGACCGACAGAAAGCGTATCTACCAAGTTTACTTCTATTTCAGGCAATGGCGAATCTGAACTCATTGTATATGTAAAGTTGTCTACATAGAAAGTATACTGTACCTTGTTGTATTCTACTATAAGCCGTGAATTTTCGTTCAACTGTTCAAGAATATCAGGATGTTCTGCAAAGAATATACGGCTGAACTTTATGGAGAAGTTAAACTTCTCGCTGTTGTTTTCTGCCATATACTGAATGAGGTATTCTTTAAGGTCGTTTTCGGCTTTGTATATGTACGAATCGGGCATGTTTATGTTCAGTATGACAAATGTATCACCTGCTTTCGGTTTGAGGTTTTTTGATACATTAGGCATGACGTTTGTATAGGTTGTATCGTCTTTCTTTAGTGCAACCCATACTTCATAATTTACCGTATCGTTCTGTCTGTCCTGCGGTGTTTCTTTCTGCAATCCGTCACGACCGCATCTTACGTTTCCGTTCTCGTCACGTAACAGATTTCCGCTATCGTCTATCTGAACCAAATTCTTTTGTGTTTCATCTCCTGCTCCTACTTCAAATGTGCAAGAGCCGCACATACCGCTTGTAAACGAAAACTCCATATTTCCGCTTTCAGAGGCTTGGTCGAAAAGATTGAATCCGTATTCTCCGTTGAACTTTCTAAGCTTTCCGAAGAAGTAAGGATGAACGTATTCGTTTTTCTCGCTATCAAACTCATCATTGTCATTTTCGTCATACGCAAATTCGGTGAACATGTCTATTCTAAGTCCTTCTGCGTTTGTCATACCCTTGATAGACGGTTTTATATCTTCTGCGGTAACTTTGCCCTCTAAAGGATTGCCCTCTGAATATACGTTCTCAAATGTGTAGTATTCGTCTGAATCAGGCTTCTGATATGTGTCGTTCAGCGCATTGTAGAATCTTTGCCCGCCTTCCGTTTCTCTGTATATAGGCGGCATAAGTTCCGTACAATAAGGTATCTGCTTGCCTATATTCTGTGTAAAGTAGTCACCTACTACTAGTTTAGGGCTTCCGTTAAGACTTATACCTATTTCTTCAAGCTTGACTTCCTTTCCGTTCAAGTCCCAATATTCATAGTATGAACTAGGGAATGAAGCCTCAAAGTAGAATTTGGCACTTGTCACAGAATCACTTACAATGCCAGTGTAGGAAACCTTGAATACAACCTTGATTGTGTAGTCACCTGCTGCTACCTTATCTCCGTTGTTCAGGACTTTGTACTGTGTATCTTCTTCTCCATCCCCTTTTATTGTAAAAGATGGTGAGCTTGCAGCACCTAGGCTGAAATTAATAGGCATAAAGGCGGTATTGACTGTAATGCTTGCATCATGCAGTATCGTTACGTTTACAAGGAATGTAGCCGTACTTTTATAAGCACTGGCTTCTTTTCTTACTGGTATTGATATTTCAGAATTTGCTTCGTAGTCGACAAATGTTGACGAATTGTAAAACTCGTAGGAATTTATGACAACGACATTTTCGCCACTTTTCTTTGAGTAGATACATTTGTCAGTCGAACCTACTTTCTCGGCAAATTTGACCGCATCTGCAAGCAATAAATCGGATTGTGTCAGACCTTGATTGCCTGAATATACATTTATCGAAACTTCACCTTTTGGTGTCTTGTTCGGATAGTAGTAAGGAATGTTGTCGCTGCTTCCTACACCAGTGATTCTGTTTACAATGTTGTAGTTTGCGTTCTCTTTTGATACGGAAAGCAAAGCACCGTCAATGCCGTACTTCATCACCGTAGGTATTGCGTTCTGCTCATATCCTACGTGTATGGTCTTTCCGACAAAATAGTAAGGCAGCTTATATACATTGTATATTTCCTGCAAAGCTTTAAGAATGTATTTATCCTCAAAAGATACAAGCTGGCTTTCAGAAGTTATGCCCTCGTCAATTACGGCTGTATAGTCTATCTTTGAGTAGGACATGGAAGCATTAAGTCTAGCGACAAATTGTGTTATGTCACCCATGAACTGTACTTTCAGACTGTTTGAAACAACACCGTCAATCGTGCTGTCACCCTGAACCGCATCTATGAAATAGGTATGATTGAGGACTTCACGTTCGGATTTCAGAGTAACCGAATGTTTGTATCTTTCGTTCTCGTTGCTTTTAGACGATGAGGGCGTATCTTTTACATAGAACTTCTGACCGTCAAATGAAGCATACACCTTGTCCGTCCAAAGCTTGTCGAGGCAAAGTCTGTGCTTTACGGTAGCCTCTATTGTGGGTACACCGCCCATTCTTCCGTTTGCATCGTATTTGAAATCGCCTATGACAATCTGTTCCGTCTTGTTTGGGAACGGTGTATCCTCGATTCCGTCTACGAATGTGTATAACTTTAAAATCTTCTCCATTGTGCACATATATTTAGCACAAATATACTACATTTTTGTACTTATTACAATTATGCAAAGTTAAACTATGTTAATTTGTTTGCAGATTGAAAATTAATGATTATATTTGTGGTGCAAATAGGAAGCGAAACAACTATTAAGCAGATTGGTACGATAAATGTCTTTCATAATATATTTAAGTATAATCTCTATTTAGTATGTTTCGCCTGCGAAAGCAGTCTACTGATAGGGGTTTAAAAAGATGCAAACACGATGCCTATCAGTAGTGACTGACGGGCATTTTGCATTTTAATAACCTAAATTTTGACAGAGATGAGAGGCATAAGTAGAAAATTCTTCAACGAACATATTTCGGATTCCAAAGTCGTAAAGGCATTGGAACTTTACTTGTTTGTTAAGGTTAGATACGAAGCATTTTCATCTACTATCAAAGATTTCAGATACAACCGCCTTTCAGAAGAAACAGGTCTTTGCTTCACTACTATCAAAAAACGTATAAATATACTAAAACAACTCGGATTGGTGGAATTTATCGGCAAAGACAAACAACATCTTTTATTCAAATCACTTAAAAGCAAACAATCAAATGTAAGAATAGAACAAATTGACTTTTCAACTATCAAGACGATAGGTGACGGTCTGCGTGCGCTGTTCCTTGTAGAAGTACAAGTCCAAAAAGAGTACATCCGTCAGCTTATGATGAAGTATAGTAACCCTAGCAAGTCAGACGACTATAAGGCTATTAGAAGAGAAGTTCGTAAGCGTGGCTTAATGGGAAAGAAATTTGAGGACAACGGCATTTCATACAAGTACATGGCAAACAAATTGAAAATCGGATATAACAAGGTACATGAACTGATTAAGTGTGCCACCGAAAGAGGTATGGTCGCTAAAAAGAGAAATGCCAAACTTATATACGATGCAAATGTGAGTGGGGCAAATGTATATAGTGTCTTTGAATTTGAAGAAGATAAAAGACATAAATATATATCTAATAACTGTATCTATTATTTAGGTGCTAATACCTATGTCCTATGGAATGATTTGGTATGGTATGGTATCTAATTATACTACTATAAATTAAATAGTTTTGTAAAGATTTTTTTACTAACTAACTAAATATTAAACTTATGACAGAAGAAGCTTATAGAGAAACATTGGCAAAAGCTAATTTAAGTAGAAGTTTGCTTTACATGTGTGGATTCTTGACTGAATCAGAAAATGAAAAAGTTCATAAAAGATTGATGAATTTAAAAAGGAATTTGAAGAATTGTAACCTATGGATTTAAAAGAACTTAAAGAAAGACAAAAGTGGACTTTAGACCAAAAGATAGACCATTCGTTAGGTGTAATAGACCAATTTATATCTCGTTTGAACGGACAAGTGTATGTCGGATTTAGTGGTGGGAAAGACAGCACCGTGCTTCTTGACTTATGCAGAGTTATCAAGCCGGATATTAAAGCGGTGTTCTGTAATACTGGCAATGAATATCCCGACATTGTGAGATTTGTTCGTGAACTTAAAAACACAGAAGGGTATAACATAGATATAATTTATCCAAAGTTAAAGCCTAAAGAAGTGTTTGATAAGTACGGATTTCCTTTGGTAAGCAAGGAACAATCTCAGTCAATATACGAAGTAAGACACACTAAAAGCCAGTCTGTATTAAATAGGAGATTGGGACTTGAAGCAAAGTATAAAGACAAACCAAGTGTTATATCCGACAAGTGGATGTTTTTAGTAAGAGCAAAATTTGAAACATCTCATAAATGTTGTTCTGTTTTAAAGAAAGAGCCTTTCCATAGATATGAGAAAGAAAATAACGTATATCCTATCATGGGAATTATGGCTTCTGAAAGTTTACTTAGAGAAAAGATGTATATAAGACAAGGAGGTTGTAATTCATTTGAAGGTGGAAGAATAAAATCCTTGCCCTTATCCATTTGGTTTGAAGAAGATATTTGGGCGTATATCAAGAAACGAAACCTAAATATTGCGGACATATACAACAAAGGAGCAAAGAGAACAGGATGTATGTTCTGTATGTATGGAGCGCATTTCAAAGATGATAATAGACTGCAAATGTGCTACGATATGTACCCTAAGATGTACAACATGTTTATGAATTACACAAACAATGGTATAACATATCGTGAAGCCGCACGCAAGGTATTAGCTGTAAACGGATTGGAATTACCCGATGAAAAGAAACAATTAGAATTATTTTGATATGGCAAAACGACCGAAGAACAAACAAAATCTAAAGAAGAAGCAAGACAAAGAAGATGTCTGTGACTTGTATGTGGTGTATAGCGATGGAAGTGCCAATAATACCCAGCCTACAAGACCAGCAGGTTCGGCATTTGTTATAATCAATCCGACAAACGATGAAATATTGCATGAATATTCACAAGGCTTCTTAGGTCTAACAAACAATCAGGCAGAATTAAATGCGATTATATCTGCAATAGAAGCACTGCCTAATAATTGTAGATGTTGCATTTTTACCGACAGTAAATACTGCATCTATGTATTAGACCACAAAACTTGTAATTTCGATAAAAATATGGAATACATAAGCCAATTTCGGTATTTGGTAGAAACAAAGAATATCAACTACAAGTTTCAGTGGGTAAAAGGTCATAGCAACAACAAATGGAACGAATATGTAGACAAGAAAGCCAACGAAGCGTTTATGCAAATGGGTGGCAGGCTTATAGACTACAAGAAGTTTAAGACCGATTCTGATTATAAGAATGAAGAGTTAATAAAAGCTAAATGTTTGGATGCTTTTGTTGAAGTTGCCAAAGATTATGTACCTTTACAACACTATGATAGTTTTATAAAAGATATTAATTCAAAATTTAAAGACCTATGAAAATTCTATTTATCATTGCACTTTGTATTTTTGTTGCGCTCTCTTTCTACAAGTACAAATGTACTTCAATCAGCAAGTATATCAATTTCGTTGACAAGGAACTGATGAATATTGAAACCATGAAGCGTGACCTTGAAGATTTAAGTCCTAAGGCATGTACGTTTACTTATTGGTTTGGTTATATCACCTCTCTTCTTGTGAAGCTTTCAATCGTATATCTTTCATGTTTAGGAATTTCAACACTATGACAAACAATGAAAAGATTGATTTTATAGACAGTGTTCTAGTATATAGTTTCCAATGGGAAACAAATTTTAAGAACATACTTTTGTCTAGGATAAAGAAAGCTATGCCCGAAGCGTTAGATGTAAGTATATGTGACGATTCTTTTGACAACTATTACGTATGCGTGATTTATAAGGACGAAACAATTCACAGCCTTTACGAAATACAAGATAGTCTAGTTATTGACATGCTTTATGATTTGTGTCTGTTTATTAAGGAGGATTGACTATGGAAATATATTACACTGAAGAAGAAATCAGGAATTTCCCAAGATGTGCCTTATGTGGAAGAATAATATTTCCTGACGAACCTATTTATGGCAATTTTGTATACTATTGTGAATATTGTTGGTTTAATCATGTAAATTGAGCCTATGGATTTCGGACAAGATTACCCAAGTGACGAAGAATACGATGATTTTGACAATTATAATGATGAGTAATTTATGCAAAGAAACTATGTGATAAACAGAGGCAATTTTGAAATAAGAATTGACTTTGGAAAAGAAAACTCAAAGGACTATACCACAATGGTAAAGTCCGAAGTAAAAGACGGAAAGGTAAAGGTTGTTGAAGCAACTACTTTAGGGAAAGCCTACAAATGGGATAAGGATAGGATAAACTCGTATCTCATGGAATTATACGGATTGGAGGATAAAGAATGAAGGAATTTTAATGTTTTATATTGTATTTAATTATTTGTGGCGTTCCAATAGAACTGATATTAAGATATTTCAATTACACCCCTAACATAATGGAAAGTCTTATCCTAGGTGCTTGCTTTTGTATCTTATACGAAATTAACAATAAAAAGAAATCCCCACCTGCTGAATGAGTAAGTGGGGATGTTTATTGTATTTAAACTAATTCTACATATAAACCTACTAGCGCACTTAAATCGTGGCTTAATGGAATGCCGCTGTCACGTGTACATCTGTATAACACGCCATCCTGGGTATAGTATTTATTGGCAAATATTTCCATAGGAGGCGTATATGGAATAGCATCATCTATTGTACCCTCATGTTCTTCATCAACTACTTTCCACAATGATGCAGTTTCAAGACCTGGCTTCCCAAAGCAAATCGTCACACTGATATTTTTCTCCTTTCTTCACCGACAAGTCATCCGCTGACCACATCGGGAAAAGCGACTTTCTTTCGAGTGCCTGATTATTCGTAATAGGAATAGCGTGATACATTCAGGTATAACATAAGCCTTGTATGAGTATTCGTCTATCTTATCAAGCGAATCAATATCTTTCACCGCTTCATCGTGCTTCATTATTCCGTTGGCTTCTTCTTCCGTCACTTCAATGTAGTTGTCTTAACTTACATTCTCTCCTTTCACAGACTTATAAAAAAAACATCTTGTCCTTATCCGACAAGTAATATCCTTCTTTTGCTTTTATCTCTTTCATAATTACTCCTTTCGTTATGCGGATGCAAGTGAAACATTTGGTTGTGCTTCAAGTGCTGCTACTACATCAGGGTCAGCATTATACTTATTATAACAATAAGCCGAAAGTGTAATTGTAATTTTTTTTGTTGGTGCTGCGTTGTTAATGATGTAAAGTAGGCTGTCTTTGGCAAATAATGATGAGCTGGTTATATTTAACGATGTATTAAGTTTTGATATGTTTGCAAATTGCATAGACACACAATTAGTAAACATATAATCAATATCCACATCATTACTTGCATCAAACTGTAGTATATAAATTAAAGAAGAACAACCAGTAAACATATAACTCATATCTATAGCACTGCTTGTATCAAATTTTGGAACATAAATTAAAGAAGAACAACCAGCAAACATATAATTCATATCTACAGCACTGCTTGTATCAATCATAGGAATGAATATTAGCGAACTACAATCTTTAAACAATTTGCTTAAACTTGCCCTTTTGCTTGTATCAATCTTAGGAAGATAAACAATTCTATCTTTATATTCCTGAATATTATCAATAGTCAACACACCATACAGGTCAATATTATCCTGCGGTACTTTATGATAAACATCATCTTCTTCATTCCAATTAACACCGTGCGTCTGATAGTATTCTATATCTTCATCAGTCCAACCAATAGCTTTCAACCCCTCTACGTCTGCATGACCTGTAAAACCACTACTTCCACCACCGCTTTGAATACTTGCAATCTTATCGGGGTAGTTAGCCAACACATCTCCCACATCACTAACGCCTTTCGCTTCGATAGCAGCCTTAATCTTTGCTTTGCTATCTAATATTTTATTTAATTTCTCTGCCGTTGTTCCCATATCAAATCACCTCCTTAAACCATTTATAACCATAAGCGGTTTTTAATTTACCGTTCAAAGCTGACGAGATATTGCAACCTTTTACGTTTAAACTTTTAGCCGCCTCACATACTCCATTATAATGAATAATATTTCCGTTTTTATCTATAGAATATATTCTTTTCCTTTGGGTAATACCTGCAATTATATGCCTTCCATTATAGGTGTTATTGTATTTTATATCACACCATTCAAGATTTCCTTTTCTATTATCACTTTTATTCTCGTTTTTATGATTAATAAACTTATAATTTTCTTTATTATCAATAAATGCTTCTGCTACAAGTCTATGCACTTTACACATCTTTACATGACCTTTTTCGTTTCTAAACATAACGGTAGAATATCCATCTTTATCTTTGTACAAACGAAGTTCTTTTTCTTTATATAAAACTGTTCTACCCATTGAATCTACCTGCTCATATCTATTCCTTTTTACTTTCCCATTATCACTAATACTATATTTAGGGAAATTATCTATAACTTTCCACATATTTATTACTATATTACACACTTTCACCATTTATTGAATCCAAAATAGCATCAATGTTTCCGATTTGCTCTAATGTAGCATACTTTCCGTCTGCCTGAGTAGATGTGATAAAACCGCTTACATCAGGTATATCACTTGGTTTAGCCAACTGATTTGTTTCAATATATTTAGGTACACCACTTCCATCAGAAACATATATTCTTTCTGTACCTTGTATATCACTTACTTTATCCGTAAGTTCACTTAGTTTCTTTCCGTTTACTGCCATAATTATTTATTGTTTGTAAAGTGCCAATAATTTTTATCTACCTTCTTGGAGGTAGCCGTATTTTTGCTTGTAGTAGAACGTGGTTTTCTTGTTTTCGTAGTCGTATTGGTATCATTTACCTGATTAACACTGAAAGTCTGTAAAACCGCACTATCTTCAAGTATAAAATAGCTTCCATCTTCCATAAGAAACAAACTTCCGTCCTCCATCAGCAAAGCATCCGTTATATCAGGCTCAGGAGGATTTACGTTTGCATTTCCCAATTTAGGTGCAGGGTATCTTAACCCTACACCAATTCCTATATTGAATCCACCCATAGCTATTCCATACCGTAAAAAATTCTGTAACTTGTCAAATCTTCCGGCTTTACGTTAAGCTTCGTACATACGACAGGATTCCACGTACTTGACATGAATGGGAAATCCACAAGCCCAGTATTATCTGCAAGCTGTACGTTTATTACGTATACCGAAGCCGCATCGGTGGATTTAGGTACAAGCATGATATAGAAAGAATCAACCTTGTTAAATTCTCCCTGACTTGTTATCTCTCCACCGTTTCTTATCTTGTCACTCATAAAAGACATATTTACCTCCTTTTTAAAAATTAGTTATTGTTTATACCACACTGTTGACATTTCTCTTTGAAAGTCTGCATAACAATACAATCTTCTGCTTTCTTTACGAACTTGCATCCGCTTGAAGCGTAGATAGCTTCGTGTTTTATATCAACCCTCAAAGACAATTCCCTTACCTCTTTTTTCAAAGCGTTTATTTCTTCGGTAGTAGTCTTTCGGTATTCTTTGCTGCTTTCCGAGTTTTGCTTGATAACATCTTGCAACTCGTCAATCACAGTACGCATATTCTCAATCTCAATGCTGTTTTTCTTTGGTTTTGCATTGTAGAAATTGAGAATCCATCCACCGCCAAGAAATGCTCCAACTGGGACTAATACATTCTGTACTATTTCCGACCACTCCATTTACTCTTTACTTGCGCCTCCTACGCCATTTTGATTTGAATCAACATTACTGTTTCCACCATCTCCGTTATTATTGTTCCCGTATTGCAAGGACATTTCTTTTTCTTTAAGCTTAAACTCTTCCTCTTTCTGCTTTTTCATTCTAATCTTTTCGTCAGGTGAACTTTCAGTATTCTTGTCAATCAGCGTTTCTTCCGAAATGCCACCTGCGCCTTTAAGAGAAATAAGCATGTTGTTGTATTCTGTATCGTTCTGCGGTCGCCATACCTTGAACTTCGCATTAATGTCTATGCTTTCAAAATCAGTCACAGCCGTAAGATTCTTGCCGTTATTGACAAGTTCCTTTGCAAGTCCTTCCTTAAACAACCGGCACATCTTATCCGCAAAATTCTGCCAGTCAATAACACCCTGCAAGGCTGTTTCAATATCCAAAGACTGTGTAAGCATGATAGCCTGAGCCGAAATATCACCTGAACTTTTCACATCTTTAGGCAGCAGGAAAGTAGCACCGCATCCTTTCTGAATGGTTTCTTCCATAAGACCAAGCGTATCAATCATATTCTGCGGACTAGGCGGTGTCTTGAAATCTGCACTACCGTTGCCTTCCATAGAAGTGTCATTCAGAATGACCGCACCTGCGACCTTTTCAGACAAAGCCTTGAAGTTACCTTTTACATACAAGATACCCCAACCGTGCCGCTTCTGAATAACCAAGAACACGTTGTATATAACCTCGTAAACTTCGATTATGCTCTGTACGTTATCCCAAGCTACACGACCTCTCTTAGTCACCAAAGGTATCTCACTGAATCCGTGCGGCACTGGCTTTTCCATTCTCCAGCTATAAGGATTTACGCTGTCGTCATTCCATTCGCATACATATCTGTACATATACGTATCGTCATAGCTGTCAATGTACTGCGTATCTCCTACTGAATAATACACCGATTCAAGTATTCTGTCACCGTTCTCGTCATTGTGAGGGCAAAGAATATATCCATCTTCGTAGCTTAACAGTCTAGCCTTGATTCTGCCTTTATAGTCAAAGTAAAACAAAAGACCTGCATCTCCGTAAGACTTCTGCGCACTTACAGCCTTTGTACGCATACCGTCCATATTTCTCAAATTCCAATACTGCTTGAAATCAATGAAAGCCTTGTTCTGTTTTTCGTCAGGCTCTGTATTCATCAGCGTGAACTGCATAGGGTTTCCGCACAAGTGAAGAACGTGCTTGTCCCTGATTAATCTCTGATAAGGAACAGCCATTTTCTTGTATTCTATCTCATACATCTGCCCTTTCTTGTTCTTCATGGTAATGGACGGTATATTCTCGTCAAACAGTACCTTGTGGCTCATAGGGTCTAGTTCTCTGACAAACTCGTCCTGACTTACTACGTTTCTCTTGATATTAGACAGCGTAGCCTGAATCTTGCCGTTTATGGAAACTTCCTTATCCAAGAAACCATAGTGGCAGTTATTACCAGCGACAGTGCCCCTCGTGAAAGGCTTCTTCTCCAAAAGCTTTTCAGGTTCTGCCAACAATTCATCAATAAGTTTTCTAGTCTTGCTATTCATCTCCGTTCTCGTTTTCGTGTTCTTTAATACTATTCGGGTTCTCAATCAAATTCCAATGCTGCATCGCATATTCCTTTGTCTGCACCCAACACTCCCTATGTGTATGAGGACATATCGTGTTGAACTTGGTTTCTACGATTATCCTCTGCTCGTCCTGCTTCTCCGATACAGCAAACTTGTCGTTCAGCTTTGTACGGATTTCAATATCAAGCTTGATAAAATCCTTAGCGTCAAGTTCACCGTTCTCGTTCATCTCCTTAATCTTTGCAAGGTTCTTAATCAACTGTTCCTTGTTTTCTTCAAAGGTAATATCATCGTACTTTACCTTGCAGCTAGTTGCCGTGTTTACATCTCCCTTATCCGCATAATTGGACTTCATGTATTTTCTCAAATACCGCATCTTCTGACTTTTGTCGTACTTGTCAAGTACATCAGAAGTAAAGTCCTTACCGAAAAGACCTGCATAGACAATGTTCTTGTCCTTGAAGCTTCTGCAAAGAATAACGTAGAATATATCTCTGACGCTTATCTCATGCTTCATCTTCTTGCCATCGTCTATAATCTTCGTAATGTCCTCTATCGCTATCGCCATATATATCTCTTATATTTAAAATACTAACTCCAAAAACTATCGTCAAATACGTTTGCCTTATCCAATCCTAAATCGTTATCCTCTTCCAACGCCACTTCCGAAGCTATAAGCTCCTGACCGTATTCGTATTTCAACAGAGGAAGCATCCTCATTGCAATAGGGTCTAGCAAGTCCATAGACCTGTTCTTTCCCAACATCTGATTCATTTCCTTCTTGTTGAAAAGCGTCTTTTTACCACTGGGCAAACCTTTCCATCTCACGACAGAACACTCTTCTATAAATTCCGTCTTTATCGTAATGGGATTGCTCATTCTCTTGTGAGGATAAATAGCTTCCGCAATAGAATCCTCAAATGAAAGCAAACCTCTCTTTATAACCTCTACCAATCGTCCGTAGCACTCGTCCTTCATGTTGTAGTGCATACGCCAATACAACCCATTTGGTCTGTTGTATGATTTAAAACCTATCGCACCGTTGATATAGTCGTTTATATAAGCAGCCCTAATAGCATCGTAGATTATATGATTGTCAGGTATTCCGTGTCTTTCTGCCATCTGCATCAGCATCTCTGCGTTAAGTCGTGGCGTACTTGTACATAATATCTTATAGTCTATGATATGCAGACCGTTCCAAACAAGTATTACCGTGTTATCGTCACCAGTGTCAGCCAAGTCTGCCGTTATCCATTTGTCGTTGTTCTTTCGTGGGTCGTTGTTGAAAACGCTTTCGGCAGTAGCGTATGGGATAGGTGCTTCTGCATCGTTTTTTAAAGATACATTCCAATTACCTTCAATAAGCTGTTGTGCTTGTCTACCACCAACTGCTGCAACACTACCAGCGTAGTCCATATTGTTACCGATAGAAGCCTTGTTCTCTGACATTCTACCTAAATAGAATGTAAAGCTTTTTATAAGGTTCTTATATGTAAACCCACCACCTAAAGATTTTATCTTTCTATCAATATCGTCCCTGCATTTTCTGTAAACTTCTTCTTTTGAATCACCCCAAACAACATCGTCTACATTCTCTCCTTGAAGATAGAAGTATCTCACGACACCGTTTCTATCTTCCATTATTTGCCCATCCAATCCAACATACCAATCAATGAATTTTCTAACCCAGCAGTCTTTTTCGGGGTTTGTAGTTCCTCTGAATTTGCCCGACCATTTGGCTTTACCACGGTTACGTGATAGTAGATATTTGAACGTAGAAAACTCATACGAAGTCAATTCGTCCATATATATTAAGTCGTACTGGCTACCTTTCCAAGTTTCAGTTACCTTTCGTATATTTTCATCGTTAATCTGCCTGAAATCAACAAACGCCCCTGACGGAAACCTTACACGTGGAGGGTCTGTTGATTTCACTTCAATGTGATTACCATAGGCAGATTTAAAATCGTCTGTCAAAGAACCACCACCTTTCAATTCCGAGAATGTTCTTCGTGTGAAACATGCACGGAAATTTGGGTCTAATGATGGCTCGGCAACAGAAAGGATTGCAGCAAAAGACTTTCCGCAGTTCCTTGTTATAACGTATCCATCTGTTAAATATATATGCTCGTTACCCGAAACATTTATACATCTAACATTTTTTTTGCCGACAAGTTTATAATCCATAATGCTTAGCATTGTGCTACATTTTCTGTCTTTTTCAGTTATAGCCTTATTTTTTTTTCTATCTAAGCAAAACAAATCTTTATCATTCTTAGTCCACACTAACAATCCGTAAGATTTAGCACAGTTTACCTCTTTCCCATTTTGTATTCTTTTTGTTTTATCTGTAATGTGTATTGAACATCTTCCACCTATACTCCATATTAATTCTTGAATATCATTTGCCAAATTTTCACTTGTTGTCCTGTAAGAAACTCTGCTTTTCCTATTTGTGCTAGATTGGGAGCAGCAGCCATCTGTATCGAACAGCCCTCTTATAAGCTCCATTCTGTCTTCTATACTTGAATACTTATATATGTTAGGTATAAATTTATCATAAGACAATTTGCCCCACAATCCAAGTTCCTTCAAATACTCAACAACTTCTTTATTTCTGATGCAATAATGCAGGCTATTCTTATTTTTACTTTCTTTAACTATATCATATCCTAACCCTTTTATTCTTTCAATAGTTTGATAATCCTTAGAATGGCAAGCAAGGTCAGCTCTATGTAACTTATTAGATAAACAACCATCGCCTATTAGACAACCTAGTAAATACGGATGTATTTTAAGATTATCTTTTTTGTAAAAAGATACAGGCTGAGTAAGAGGTATTCTCAATCTATTCACATGTCTTTTATCCCTATTCTTAGATTTATCAATATATTTTATAATATTTTCGGAAGAAATATCAATAATATTTCCATGCCTTTCTTTTACCATCCAACGGTGAGAAAGAGCACTCTGAACCTTCCTTCCATCTTGTAACGTAAACTCAACAACATCTTGTAGTCCTTTGTCTATTACAAAATTAACCACTTGATTTCCACCCATTGGATTATGTATTATATCTCCTACCTTTATATCTCCCATTTTTCTAAATCCGTCAGGAGTTGATATTAAGGCATCCATTGGTTGAGGGTTGAGTACCCCTCCGCCTATAACCACGTCTATATTGCTGCGGACGAAATTTTCTTGAAATCCTTCCTGCGGTCTGATAATTCTTATTTCACTTTCTTCATTTGCCATTAATCACTCTCCCACACTTCGTAGGCTAGCAATGATTTGTATGCTTTTTCAGAAATCAAGCCTTTACTGAAATAATCTTCGGCAATGTCTTTAATATATGCTTCCTTTTCTTTCTTATAAGCTTGAAATGCTTCTTTTTCAGTATTGAACCGCCCCAAGTAAACTTGCTCTCCACCTTTTGATAATCTTGAACTAAAAGTTCCTTGTTTCGTTTTACTGACACCAATCATTGTGTCGCCACGATTTTTATCTGATTTTGTAAATAACGTATTAATAAATCTAGGTACTATCAGACATGTGTCGGGGCTGTAAGCCTTGTTTCCGTGAACCATAATATCCTTGTCAAGTTCATATCCGTCTTTGTACCCATTTTCAGGATTTTCAAACCATTCCCTGAAATTTTTATAATGAAGCCATTCTTCGCAAACATAAGCATCTTTATATGTCAGATTCTCGGCTTTATAATCTTCGCAATAACATCTTCTAAGCATGTGCATCCACGCTGAATATGCTGGATAGTATTTACCGTCTTTATCTACACAGAATCTTTCATCATCGTTTATCCCAGCACCGTAAACCAATTCCCCTCTTGAAGATTTAGATATAGCCTCTTTCGCATAACATTCGCAACCGCTTCCTCTTGATATATGACTATTAGGAATTATCCAAAACTCCTTGCCACACCTTTTACATATTAAGCAAACTTTAGTATGTGAATCTACATACTCTACCTTTGAATAGTCATATCTACCTCCGTGTATTTTCTTTGACTTTTCTATAAAGTATTCCTTACCCATTACAACACCGCTACACTTCGCACATTTGCACCCCTGAAGATGTATTCTTGGTAATACCCAAAATTCTCCGTGTTCGGGGCAGATAACACATACTTTTGTGTTGTTGTTTACATATTCAACCTTTGAGTAATCATACTCATCTCCGTGAACTTTTCTTGCTTCTGCAATAAACTGTTCCGTTGTTTTTCTTTTTCCCATAATTCTAAAATTTTAAAAAATTAACTTAATTCCACAATTCACAAAAATAAAGGGAAGGGCGAATCATGGAAAGTCCCTTTTCGAAAGGTTAATTACTCCTTTCTATCCCTTTACATACGCAAATATACAAATAAATAATATAAATATAAATATGTATCTAAAAAGTTAGTTCATAGTGAACTAAGTTGATAGCAATTCCTATTGTAATGATTACAAAAGTGTTTATATTTGCGATAAGTTAAATTTTTATAATTGCAAGTTTATGAAATTCACTAAGGAAGAAGCCTTTGAAAGCCTCAAAGGTATTTTGACGAATAGCGGCAAGAAACCCTTGCGCATGTCGGAAAGAAGCATACAGAAGCAGTTAGAATCCCTAATGCCTCTAGTTGCGAATGATGAAATGGAATTGAATGACTTCATTGCAAAGGTGAAAGATACTTTCAGCGTAATGAACTCAAATGCCGAAAAGGACAATTCCGATTTTGTCAATCAATGGAAAAAGGAACATCCCGACCAAGAACCTAAACCTGCTGGTAGCAGTGATTCGGACAATCCGCAGATTAAAACTCTTATGGATGAAATCAAGGCGATGCGAGAAGAAATGAACGCAGGCAAGCGTGAAAATGCTATCAAGGCAAAACGTAACGAGCTTGCTTCGGCTTTGAAGAAGAAAGGTGTAAAGGATGAGGAATGGATGAGTGATTTTCTTTCGGAAATCAATATTACGGAAGATATGGATGTTGATGTTAAGGCAGATTCTTTCCTTAAAATTTACAACCGTTCAAGAGCAGATGTCGGTGACGGGGCTAGTCCTAAAAATGCTTCCAACGGTGATACCAAGAAATATAAAACTATGTTCGAGGACATCAGAAAAGAAAGAGAGAAGATGCAGGAGAACGAAAAAGTCTAACAAATTAAACAAGGAGAAGAAAGAATGAGTAATTATTATGATGCTTACAGAGTGCCCGGAGTTGCTTATGCAAGGGTACAATTAAGTGCTGCTGGTGATATTGGAGGTCAACGTTCGGTGTTCGTTGATATTAGCGGACAGAAAAACGATTTGGTTGCTCCTACATTCGGTGCTACTTGGATGAATCCTTTCAAAGGATTTGCTAAAATCTATGCAGGTGACTTGTTTGAGTTCAGAACAGACGACAAGGGTGAACATCCCGAAGCTTATCTGTTGAAAACATTCAAGGTTAAATCACAGTCAACCACTACTATTAAAATCTACCGTGACGGATATTCACATGTTCCGTTTGTAGGTGACGTATTGATGAAAGCACCTGATACTATCGGTGCTGAAGGCGGTCAGGCTTCTAAGGTTACTTCCGTAACTGAATCTATTGACGGTGGCAAAGACGTTTGGGAAGTTGTTGTAGATACTGAAATTGCAAGTCTGACTGACGGTGATATTTTGGTTGAAGCACAAGATAAATCACAAACTGCTACTGGTACAATGCTTGTGAAGAATATCAGTGCTGTTGCTCCGTGTGACTATGACTTCGTTTACTATCCTATGACTAACAACTACAAGGATGTAAGCAAGGTACGTGTAAACATTACACCGATGCTGCACAGCACAATGTACATTCACAAGATGTCGCCTATGCCTAAATGTGTGTTGGATTTGAACAAGAGCCGTATCAACGGTTGGTATGAGGTTTAATTAAAGAAGGAGGTAAGAAATGGCAAAATTCGATATTAAAAACAGCATGTACGCACAATTCTATTCGGATGCTACAATGCTGCGTACTTACGTAAACGAAGATGCTCTTTTGCGCACCAATTTCGGTTTTTGGAGAAGTCAGTTTGAAATCAATCCTGAAACTACTCCTACCGATGAAAAGGGCGTAGCGGCTTATCATGTTGAGGAAGTTATTGAAACCATAGCTCCGATGGCAGAAGTACGTGCCCCGCTTGGTCGTTCTAAGGCTATTGACCGTGAAGGAACAGCGTGGAGAACTGGTACTATTCCTGACTTGATTTCTTTCGGTTACTACGAAAACGCTTTTGAAAGAAGCTATGAAAATGACATCTTAGACCAGTACGGTCGTGACAAGGCACTTATCATGCAGTGGACTAAACAAGTTCAGAAGCAGGTGGATTCACTGAATCAGGCTTTGTCAAACATGTCTGCACAGTTACTGTCTACTGGTAAGATTGACTACACAAACGGTCGTGGTCTGAAATACTACCATGACATGCAGTTGCCTAAAGAAAATATTCAGAAGGCAGGTACAGGTGCTTGGGCTACCAAGTCTACAAAGATTTTAGACCAAATGGCTAAGATTGAGAATGACTTCCGCATGAAAACTGGTTTTGAAGGTGCTATGAAATGGCAGATTCCTTACGATATGTGGATGAATACATTCCTGACTAACGAGCAGGTAATTGAATGGGTTAAATTCTCTAAGGCACTTGTAGGAATCACTGTTCCCGAAACATCTATCGTAACTCCTGACGAAGCAAATATTGCTATCGCTAAGTACGGTAAGATTTCACCTATTGAAATTATCGTTGAAAAACAGAACAACTTCTCTACAATGGTTAGCGGATGGAAGAGCAACATGGCTGTATTGCGTCCTGCGGGATATGCTGGTTACATCATGCACACAGACATTCTTGACAAGAAGATGCACGACAGAGCAGGTGCTAAATCTGTATCTAAGGTGTTTGCTCCTGTTGGTGAAGGCGGTCTGTTCACATTGATTAACATCAACCGTGACAACGGTGACTATCAGGAATGGTCTACTGAAACAGTTGTTTCTGCTGCTCCTACATTGACAGAATTTACAAAACACATTCTTGTCAAGACAGACGAGGCAGGTGAAGGAACTACAACTTTGGATTAATTTAGGGTAATGTATTATGGTGCAGTTTGATATTATAGAATATATTTCCACATTGGCTGGTAATTTTGTGATGGATGCCTCGCTGTGCAAACGTATTGCAATGGAAAGGGGCGTACTTGACGTAACGGATTTTTCTCAGCTTGAACAGAAACAGAAAGATTTGCTGTTAGCTGATGTTTTGTTTGCCATGTACCTTTCCCCAAATTCTTCTTCTAGTATAACACAGCAGCATGGGGCTTATTCAAAGACAGTAGGTAGTCAGACGATTAATGACAAGAAAGGTATCTATAATACGATGATTGCATTATATAGAAAATGGGATGATGAGAAACTGAGCAGTGTCGAAGAGGGCACTGTTCAGTGGCTTGAATAATATATATAAAATGTAGCTTTATGATTGCAGACAAGAACCTTATACAAGAATATCCGTTTGATGGTGCTTTCTACCGTTTGGAGAAAGATATGAGCAAGCCGCCTTCTCAGCAAAAGTTGGAAGAGGTGCTTGTCTTTGAAACCAAGTGTGACATTCAGGAGGCACAGAAGAGTGATTCTTCGGGGGTGTTCGCTTCTACATACAATGTATATTTCCCTTTTGACAAGGATAAGGGTGTTGGCGTAGAGAAAGGAATGGTGTTCAAAGGTTCTTTCTACGGTGTTAAGGTTGAGGGAGAGATATTCGGGCTTTTTCCTACACAGCTTGGCGGTTGTGCGGTTTACTTAAAAGACAGAAAGGTATGAGCAGTTTCAAGGACAAATACATACAGAAATATGCCGAGAAACTGGCAGACGATGGAAGAAAGCTGATAAATAAAGCCTTTCTCACCGCAGACTTCAAAAAGGACAAGACACAGAACTTGCACGATTCATACGGATGTGCGGTGTATTACAACAGAAGGCTGGTATTCGGTACTAAGAGATTGTTGTCACCACGTGCAAACGAGCCTAGATACAACAAGTATTCAGGTCAGAACGAATACGGATATAACGAGATAAACGACTTTCTTGATTCGTATAGACCAAGCGGTGATGGACTTGTATTAGTTATTGCAGTAGCAATGTTCTATGGCGAGATACTTGAAAAGAAAAAAGGAAGTCTAAAGAGGAAATACAATGTTATTTCGGGTGTAAGTTCTGACATAAAAGCTTTGGCAGACAAATATAAAGGTACGGTAAGAGATGTAAATTTGTGATTATGATAAAGGATAGTCTTGAAATACAGAATGTGTATGATTTCTTTCACGGTCTTTTCTACGGAGAAGATAAGCTGACGCTGAACTTATATTTTGACCGTTTGCCTGACGGTATAGAGAGAGAATTGAACGAAATGGTTCTCGTTGACATATCGGATGCCATTCAGGATTTAGGAGGGTGTGGGAAAGCTACGATAGCGGTATATTGCTATGCAGTACCCGATGGGGAAGTCAGTCTTGGCGATATAGATAAGAAACTTTTCCAACTTATAAAAAGCTACAAAAGCGAACATTATTTCATTGCAAGGGATAAGACGTACCCTGACTATGACTACGAAAGAGGTATGGATTGTCACGTTACCTTGTTGAATTTATTGATTGTTTAAACTTTAAAAACAGATATAATTATGGCAATAACAAACAATGCTCTTGATAAAAACAAGATTTTGCTTTACGGATTGACAGAGTTGAAGCTTATTCCGTATGCAGGTGATGCTTTGGGTACAAAGTCTTTCACATTTGACACTTTGCTTGCGGATAGTGTTTCCTTGCAGCAGGATGAAAATACAATCAACCAGCGTGACTGTGAAACTAAGTCTGAACCTGCAATTAAGAACGTAGTATTGGGTTCTTGGCAGTTTGCAGCTACTTCACTTGACTTGCAGGGTGAAATCCTTGCTAACTTCGGTGGCTGGGTTGCTGGTAGCACTGATACCGATGTATATCTTGCACCTTCCGCTTACAAGACACTTTACGCTATGGCTATCATGAAATTCGGTTCTAGCGACATGTGCGTAGTATGTCCGAAGATTCAGATTGACGCTCGTGCGGTACTTGCTTCACTGAAAACAAGTTCAAGTGAATGTGCTATTTCAGGTACAGCCGTTGAAGGCGAATTGACTGTTGACAGCGGCAAGAAGAAAGCTACTGTTGCTTTTGTTCCTGCTGGAAAGCTTGAAACAGTTATCCCTGAATTGGCTGGGGAATAATTGGAGAGTAACAAAACTCTATAAAAGGAAAGGGTGGTGGTAGTTTTGCCACTGCCCTTTTTGGTTATAAAACGGTATATGAATTATGGCTACAAGAAGAAAGAAAGAAATAAAGGAAGTATCATTGGAAGCAATGGAAAGACTTGCTCAGATTATGAACGACAGTCCTACTATTGCTAAAATGGGGAAAACAGAGTTTCCTATTACGGCTTTAAAACCCGGCACTCAATGGCTGATAGCGGAAGAATCGTGTAAGATACAAAAGGCAGAGAAAGGGAATATGGTCGATATAATCAAGCAGTATTCGGTTAATTTGCCCTCTGTTGCTCACGTAATAGTATTGGCTATCCTTAACGACAAAGACCGTATTTTCAGTGATTACAAACGTAAAATATACAGTGAGGAATACGAAGCTGTACGTGACACGATAATGTGGAATACCAATCAGAAATACTGGATAGGTCTTTTGGTAGAGATTATGAACATGCTTTCGATGGACTATTTTTTCGAGAGTACCAACGCTATAACAATGATAAGGGAGATGGCGTTGGGGATAAAGACGAGGATGGACGAACAGAAATCATTGTCAGCAGAACAGAATACGGACAGATGATTGACTTCCTCAAAGCTAACCCTTATGTAACTAGAGAGGAATATCTTTGGGAATGGACTATACCGCAGATAAGGCTTGCTTCTTACGACTTCACACATGTAAGATACCTTTCTGAAAAAGAATCAGAGAACAAGAACGCACAATCCTTTGACAATCCCGAAGATTTGATGAAGGCTTTAGGTCTTAAACCTACGATTTAAAACTTATATATATGGCAGAAGATTTTGCAATAGGTAAAGAGTTGGAGATACCGAAATCGGTACTTGACAATATAGACAAGATAGACAAGAAGATTAACGACATATCTAAAGATTCTGAATTGATGGCACAGAAGTTTGGCTTGGCAATGACTAAAATGGCATCCAATTCCGACAGCTTGCTAAAGAAGTTGACCGAGATGCAGTCTAAGATAAATTCTATGGATATATCAAAGTTTGCACAAGGTGTTTCTAATGTAAGCAAAGGAACTGCCCAAATAGAACAATTCTCAAACGCAATATCAAAGGCTGCTGCTGCTATCAATAAATACAACAACAGTCAGACTAAACAGAAGTCTGTAACAAACGACAAGGAAATAGAACGGCTCAACAAGGAAATAGAGGCGTTAAAAAAGAAAACGGAGCAATTAGAAAAATATAGAAAAAAACAGAAGCAAGTAACCGAAGAACAAAGTAGTTCACGAGTTAATACAAAAGCTATTGATGCCTACAACCGTGCTATGGCTAGTTCGGAAGCTTTGGTTACTCAACGTATCAACAAGATAGCGAAGCTTCGTCAGGCAGAAGAGATGCTTTTAAAGACAGGCAAAGATTATTCTGCAAACATATCTAAGATTCGTTCAGAGATAGAAAGACTGAATAAACTAAATCAAGGTCAGGTAGATTCTTACGGAAGGATAATAAGGTCACATCAGAATCTGATGAATACCTCCGACCAGTTAATGAGAAAGCTTGCTTTGATTTTCTCTGTTTCTCAGATACAAGGCTATCTTATGAACTTGGTTAAAGTTCGTGGAGAATTTGAATTGCAGAATACCGCACTTGCTTCTATCTTACAGAATAAAGATAAAGCCGACAAGTTGTTTGCGCAGATTACAGAATTGGCGGTTAAGTCACCTTTTACATTGAAGGAATTGACTACTTATACAAAGTCTTTGTCTGCTTATCAGGTAGAATACGAAAAGTTGTACGATACAACTAAAATGCTTGCTGATGTATCGGCAGGTCTTGGTATAGATATGCAACGATTGATTTTGGCTTTCGGACAGGTGAAAGCCGCGAATGTTTTGCGTGGAACTGAAGTAAGGCAATTTACAGAAGCAGGTCTTAACATTCTTGGTGAACTTGCTAAATACTATACTGAACTTGAAGGCAAAATGGTTACGATAGGAGAAGTACAAGACCGTGTTACCAAGAAAATGGTTGCTTTTGGAGATGTGGAAGAAGTGTTTAAGCGTGTAACATCAGCAGGAGGTATATTCTATAACATGCAGGAAAGACAAGCTGAAACTTTGGCGGGGCAAATGTCAAACTTGCAGGATAGTATAGATATTATGCTGAACGATATAGGTAAGGCAAATGATGGCATAATTAAAAATATCGTAGCTTCTGTAAGAACTATTGTAGAAAATTGGGAAATATTTGCCAATCTTATAAATGCAGCTTCGGTAGGGTTTGTTTTATACACAGCTAAAGTTTTACTTGCCGCTAAAGCCAACAATGCCTTTGCTGCAAGCTCTATTGCTGCTACTGCCGCACAAAGTGGTCTTGTTGGTGCTACCGCTAAAACGATTAAAGTATTTAACTCTTTGATTGCTTTTGCTAAAGCCAATCCGTTTGTAATGATTGCTTCCGCAGTAGCATATTTAGGTTATGAACTATACGACCATGTAAAGAAAGTTGAGGAAAATAAAAAGGCTTATGATGTCTTAGTAAACAGTGTAAAAGAAACAGGAAAAAGCTTCAACTCTATCACTTCTAAAATAGAAGAACAAAATGAAAAAATAAGAAAATCCTTAGATTCACTAGAATCCATAAAGAAAGGAACTAAGGAATATTACGAAGTAGAAAGTGAAGCCAACAAAGAAAGAGAGAAGTTAAATACACTTCTTAATGATTTAAAAAACAAATTCCCCGAAGTATATAGTGGAATTGTAAAGCAAAAGGACGGAACGGTAGATTTGACTTCTGCCCAAAAAATATTAAATGAGGAACTTGAAAAAACAACATATCTGTCATATCTGTCAAGACAAACCGAAACTTTTTGGAATGAAGGTCTTGTAGAAAACATAAAAGATGCCTCAAAGGAGCAGCAAAACTATAAGTCAAGCATGGATAACGTTTCTAGCGGATTTATTCAAATGAGTGCAAGAATAAAGGAATATTTTGCTACAAATAAATACGCTTCTAAAGAATTGCAGAAACAGCTTGACGATATTGCAAAAAGCTCCATGTCTACATACGATAAGATACAGAAGATGTATTTTGTAGTAAGTAATACAACAGGTGTAAATATTGGAGATTTGAGAGATATAATATACGATTATCAAGAAGAAGCTAGAAAAGCCGAAAAAGCTAACGATGCTCTCAATGATTCAAATGGTAAACTTTCTGAAAGTATAAAGCAAATAGCGGAAGGATATAAGTCTGCTTTTGACATTTCAACAGAAGAAGGCAGAAAATCTGCGCAAAAAGCCACAGAAGAGTTTATAAGGTTGCTTGATATTAAAGACGAAGCTGTTAGAAAGTTTGTTCAAACCCAATTTGAAGTAAATATAGGGGTAAAGCTTAACATTGAAGGAAAGATTGAAAAGCAATTCTCTGATATGGAGAAAAGAGTAAATGATTACCTTAAATCCAAAGAGTTTTCTTTAGTCCCTAAAGTTGAAGCAGGAGAGGGCACTTCTAAATACTTTAATGACCTTAAAAATGAATATAAGGACTTAGTAGAAGAAGCAGAAAAGATAAAAAGGGCTAATCAGGAATTGTACCCTGACAAGACAAATGCACAAAGACTTGATGAGTTGAATAAAAAGATGGTTCAAGTCAAAAACACCCTTAAAGACTGGGGTGAACTTGAAGAAAAGGGAACTAAGACTTCAAAGCAAAATCCTGAATTGAAACGTCTTAAAGACCAAATAGCATTAATCAAGAAAGCAGGAGATGAATACAAGAAGCTAAGACAATATTACAGCGAAGAAGATGCTATCAAGCAGGTACGTGAATCGTTTGCTGATGCTTTCAGTAATTTAGACCTTGACATTGCTATGTCATTTGATACGGAAGGAGTTGTAAAAGGTATAGAAAACCTTACCTACAAAACAATACAAGGCGGTAAGGAAGCCGTAGATGAAGCTTTAGCACCTCTGAAATCCGAACAGAATATCAAGGTTAAGGCAGAAGGTCTTGAAGAAATACAAAGACAGATTGATGATATTTTCTCTAACTATGAGTTTAACCTCGAACTTCAATCAGCAGGAATAGATGCAGGTGCTTTCAAGAATATGCTTCAAGATTTAGGAGTAACTGATGAAGAGATATCTATGGTTGGTCTTGACGCTACTACTTTTGAAGAAGTTGCTGAAAAGGTAAGAAAGGTTATATCTGACTTACAGAAACAAGGCGGTGACGACCAAATAAAGCAAGCTAGAAAATTCCAAGAGCAGCTTACGGCTTTGGAAGTAAAGGAAGCTAGAAAGAGATTCGATGAACTTGCTAAACTACGTGAGAAGTATCAGACTAATCAAGAAAAGATGCAGACAGTTCAGACCAATCTGTTTGCCGACAAGGACGCTTTAGCTTTATTGGAAGAACAGAAAGCTATGGGCAAAGCCGTAAACAAGGAGCAGGAAGAACTGTTGAAATTAAGAATACAAGCTGGCGAGGATGCTCTTTTACAGTTAAAGAGTGAAGCGTTGCAGCTTACGGACTTTTGGCAAAGACTATTCGGTGACTTGAATGATATAAGCGTAAATTCATTGCTTGAACTGTCTAGGATAACCGATGAAATTATTGCTAACAGAACAGAGATAAAAGGCGACAAAGGTGATATAAAAGGATATTCTTCGTCTTATACGGATAAGGACGGAATAACCAAGCAGGTTACACTTACAAAACAGCAATATCAGCAGTTACTGAAACAGAATAATCAGGTTGCCGATGAAATACAGAAGAAGAATCCTTTCCGTGCGTTGTATGAAGCCATACTGAAAGGCAAGCAGGAAGGAGAAACACAGCTTGACTATTATACTAGACTTGAAAGTATTATAAACAGTGTATCTGATGCAGCGTTTGGAGCAGCCGAAAACCTTATGGATATATTCGGTGCAAGTGACGAAGCAAAAGAAATGCTTAACAATATCAAAGGTATAGCTGACGGTGCTGTAAGTTTGGGAATGGGTGTAGGACGTATAGCGTCAGGAGATATTATAGGCGGTGGCTTGCAAGCTATAAGCGGTGTGGCAAGTGTAGTCAAGTCAATAATAAATATCCACGACAACAAACGAGAAAAAGAGATTCAGCGTCAAATAGATTTGATAGAAGAATTGCAGCGTTCTTATGAGAAGTTGCAGGGAGCTATCGAAGGTGCATATTCTATCAACACATACAAGGCTTCATACGAACAGTCTGTTGCTAATTTGGAAGCACAGAATGAGGCTTTGAGAAATGCAATAGCAGCGGAACAAGACAAGAAGAAAACTGACGATGATAGAATAAAGGAATGGCAGAATCAGATACAAGACAATCTTGACGCTATAAAGGAATTGGAAGAACAGTTTATAGCTGACTTAGGAGGATTCGGAAGTGATGCAAATGTCAAGTCTGCCGCACAAGAATTTGCTGATGCTTGGCTTGAAGCCTATATGGAAACTGGTGACGGTCTTGATGCTCTTAGCGACAAATGGGATGAGTATATTCAGAATGTAGTAGCCAAACAGTTGATGCTGAAAGGCACTGAAAAGTATTTGAAACCTGTCATGGATATGCTTGACGGTATGTTGCAGGATTCAGTATTTACACCGAAAGAAGCGGAAGAGATACAAAATAAGATAGACCAAGTTATACCTCAGTTAAATGAGTTTTGGAAAGCGATAGCCGGAAGCTTTGATTTAGGTGCTGCGGACGAGGGTGATACGATGAGTGGATTGTCTAAATCTATAAGCGGTATCACAGAAGAAACCGCTGATGCTTTGGCTGCAATAACTGAAAGTATAAGATATTTTAGTGCGGACACAAACGTCAAGGTTAGCGGAATATATAACTTCTTGTTAAATCCACCAGTAGAAAGTCCTTTGTTTGCCGAAATGAAAATGCAGACTGAACATTTGAGATTGATGTATAATCTTTGGAACTCAATGTCTAAATCAAAGGCAGGTGTTCAAGGACGTGTATTGAAAGTGGAAGTAGTGTAATTTCTTTTTCATAATTCATATACAAATAAGTTAGCCACCCCGATTATGAGGTGGCTTTCTTTATTATTGTCGTTCTCTTAAAATATCGTCTACTATCTTCTTGAAGTATTCTCTACCTTTTACCGTAATAAGAGTTTGTGTACCTGCCTTACCATTCTCTTCTCTGTTCCATTCTTTCAGAACGAAATACTTGTCTACATACTTCGCAATAGGTTTCAGTTTACCTTTAGCGTCACGATATATATACTTGTTATCAATCAGCATGAAGATAAATGCCTTTTCTCCTATTCCTAAAAGTTTGGCTGTATCACGGAAGTTTAGGTTATTTCCTCGTTCAATAAGACCGTTAAAATATTCCACTTTGGGGGCATCTTTTTTGATTTTGTTTTCTGCTTCAAGTAATCTTTGCTCTTTACGCTTTAATGTTTCTTGTGCAATCATTAAGGCACGAGCCATAAGTTCTTCGGGGGTTTCATTTTCTTTGGCTAGCATATAACCACCCTGTTTGCGTATTGAGGGCAACACTTCACTTGTAACCCATTTTCTAAATGGTCTTACATTAGGACTATCTGAGAATAAAAGCACATCATAAAAGCCACTTTCATTAACAAAATTAGCCATCGAATTGCCTATTATTTCACCCTCACCGTGTTTTAGGGCGTGTAAATCAATGAGTTGCAAATCTTGTGGGTCTAATCTTGATTTCACAGATGATGGATTTTTTAGACCAACAGCCTTGCAAATATCACTCAAACAAAACATAGGCTCATCATTCTTGATTATTACCCTTACATTACCAAACTCTTGATTGTTGAAAATCTGAATGCCTTTTTCGTTGGCAGACGCTGAATTTTGCAAGCTATCGTTTGCGGAATCAGAAAAATTCATTATCTTTGTCATACTTTGTATGATTTGCAGCAAATATACTAATTAAAGCGTTAATTACAAAATGTATTTGCTTAAAAGTTAGCCATGCCTTAGTCAAGGTGTGGCTTTCTTGTATTCTTCCGTAAAGTTGCTATACATATCCTTGTATATTCTCTGATTGTTAATCATCCAGCCGATGTTGCTTATTCCTTTGAATACGGCTCTTTTGCTTCTGAAAAACTCTTTGGATAATGTACCTATTGATACGTTTAATTCCTTGTGAAGATAATACCATACAAAATGCCTTGCAAGTGGTATCTGACTGCTTCTGCTTGAACTGTAAAGTTTTTTTTCTTCAATTCCGAAATGTTTTGATGCAAATCTACTCAATTTCTCAATCTTCGATTCCATATAATACACTATGATTCAATTAATTCACTAATGTAATAATAATATCACTAAAATCCAAATATATTCGGTATTATTTATAACTATTTGATTATTAAGTCAATAAAATATTTTTATACTTATTAGTCTTGATTTGCTTGTATATATACTTTCGGTCAGCTTTGAGAAATCAAGGTCGTCAAGGCGCAAAGACAAAAGAGCGCAAGATAAATTTTAAAATTTATGCAAATCAAAACTATGGACGGTCAGTCTTATAACGTGACTGGCGCAGGTCAAGGTAATTTTAACACAGTGGGTAAATAAGGCAGTTGCTCACTTAAAACTCCCTTAATTGCTGGAAACTCCTAACGTAAAGACGAGGACAATCAGTAGCCAAGTTCTTTGAAATGTTGATTAATATTGCTATATTTACAAATAAATGCATAATTATATGGAAGGAGTAGTTTATAAATATACGTCTCCAAGTGGAAAGGTATATATAGGACAAACTTCAAATGAGAAAAGAAGACGTTCTGAGTTTTTTAGAATTAATCAATCTTATGGTGGAAGTAAAATGGATAACGCAAGAAAAAAATATGGAGTTGAAAATTTCTTATATGAAGTTTTGTTCAGGGAAGAATTTGACGACTTGGGTGTTATGGCTAAAACTTTAAATGAAAAGGAAATGTATTATATAAAACTTTTTGATTCATTTAAAAGTGGCTATAATATGAATGAAGGAGGTGCTGGTAATGTAGGATTTGAAATGCCAAATGATTCAAGATTGAAAATATCAGAAAACACTAAGCATACAATAAAAGAAAAAGGACATCCGATGAAGGGTAGAAAGCATACAGAAGAGAGCATAAATAAAATGCGTAAAAATACCCAAAAAAAGTTCGGTAAAGAAAACCCAAATTATGGATGGAAACCATCAAAGGAATTGATTGATAGGCTTTCTGAATTGTCAAAAATGAGAGTTGGAAATAAGAACCCGTTTTTTGGTAAGCACCATACCGAGGAAAATAAACAAAAATATCGAAATTTGTTTGGAAAGAAAGTTGTTCAAATAGATAAATTCACAGATAAGGTAATATCAATTTATGATTCAGCAAATGAAGCCGCTATTTCTGTATGTGGTAATATAAAAGCTGCGTCAGACATAGGAAAGTGCTGCAATGGATACATAAATAAAAAAGGCGTAAAAATAAAAACAGCTCATGGGTATAAATGGCAATGGTATCAACAATTCGAAGAAAAGGTTCATCGACTATCGAAAGCATAGGTTAATCCGAATAAGCGAGTAGAGTACATTCAAGTGAATGGAAATGGGGAGCACCAAAAAGGTGAAGATATAGTCAAATCTGTATAGAAATATACAGCTGCTTTTAGGCGGGTTAGAATTAACGAATCTAACTGAATATTATGGCTGCTGCTGGTATTGCTTCTTTCTTGGGTATTAACGGTGGTAATATCTTAGGTCGCAGCGGTTGGGGATGTAACGGTGAAGGTTGTTGCTCTGACAACACAATGGTAAACCGTTACGAACTGAACATGGCACGTGAAGCAGATTCTCTGAAATCAGAAAATGCTTTGCTGCGTTCTCAGGTTTACGTTGACCAAAAGCTGGTTGATGTTGTGAACGACTACACATCTAAGATTAACGCTTTGGGTGTAGAAGTACGTGCCAACAAGGATGCTCAGACTGCCGTTAACTTGCAGCAAACAGCTTTGAACGCTACTCAGACCGCTACAATTAGCGCAATGAGTGCTCAGATTGCTCAGTTGCAGTCTTTGTCACAGTTTATTGTACCAAGCAATAAGGTTTGCGACACTTGCTGCTGCGGTTGTGCTCAGTAAGGATTTTTTGGGGCGGTGAAATATCTGCCCCTTAAACTTTTAAAACACTTTTATATATGCAATATACAAATTCACAGATTTTAGCAGCAGTATTAAACAAGTGGCTACAGCCAGTGGTGTTACAACTATCTCAGGCTAAGATGGCTTCTTTCCCTTTTGTTCAGGCAATAGAAAACAAGGTTAAATCCATAGGTTTCGTAAGTCCGAACTGGTCATTGACTCAGGAATTATCTCCAATGATTGAACCTATTACAAACAGCATCGTACAGCCTATGCTGAACAAGTACCTGTCAAATGTTCCTGATGAAGCCATTCCTGCTATGGCACACGGAATTATAGACAAGGCTTTGGCTAACGGGAAATTGGAACTTATGGAAGGTAAGTTGATATTTGACAAGGATGATTTGACTGAATTAAAGAAGCTGCTTGACTACAACCTTCCTTTGGGACAGACGGAGGGATATAGTGTCCGTACTGCTCCCTCCGAAACAAGTACAGAAAAAGTATTATAAGATATAATCGAGCCAACGCCCTCGGCACGATTGTAGAATATTAATAGGGGGCTAAATTTTGTATAACTATGAATTGCAACATGATTCAACCTGCGGTAATTACCGCTACGCTTGCGGCTGGCTCTACTACATCGCCTTACTATGCACAAGTAAACATCTCACAGCGTTTGTGCTACAAGACATGTGCTGATGTAACTCCAGTATTCAATCCTCAGTTCTCGGTGGTTTCTTTGGATTCGGTAGGCACTAATCAGTATGTAGCTACTATCCATGTAGAAGGTATCATTTCTTATGTACCTTGTGGCGGTGGATGCTGCACTAAGCAACAGCCGTTATCGCAGAACTTCACAATTCCTATCTACTCTACAACCGCACTGACAGGCGCAACCGTAGCAGCAGGTAGCGTGGTAAATTCTGTAGCTGCTTCTGCTTGTCAGAATTGTAGCCGTGCATTTGTCAGCGAAACACCGCTTACAATCACAACAGCCACAGCAGGATAATGGGGTGGTTATTGATTGCTCTAATCTGTATGGTGGTGGGTGTGACAGCCCATCACCTCGGATTGACGGAAGAAGCGGCAAAGATGGCGAGCAAGATAGCGAAGTGTCCTAAATGCTGTTCGTTTTGGCTCTCTCTGCTTGTACTATTATACATTGGCTGCAACCCGTTTGTTTCTGTTGCACTTTCTTTGTTTGTCGCTTATCTTTCTTATTATTTCGGATTGATATTGATTCTATTACAAAAACTATATAATTGGTTATGGCAAAAAGTAAATTGAAAACAGAAACAGAAGCAAATGTTTCGACAGAAAACGTAAAGCAGGTGTTTGTACCTATAAACAAGAAATACAAGCCTGTTCCTAAGTTTAACGGGAAATGCCCTAATTGTTAAAAACTAAAACTTATATATTATGATGACAAAAGAACAAATGATAGACAGATACGAGGAATTGTATCACAAGATGAAAACATCTAAGGATGTCAAGAATATGAAGGCTTTCGGAGATGCAATGACGTGGACTTTCGGTGAGTTGGCAAAAGTACATCCCGATATGGCTGAAAAGTTTTTATCGCACATAGAATGTATCGAGTGGGAGAATTTTTTATCACAAGATGAAGCAAAGAACATAGGCATGCGTATCGTAAATCAGGACGGTATAAAAGGCTTTCATTGGACTTATGACGTGTTTACAAAGGCAGTGGAAAGTCTTGGAGGTGTTGTAGAAGAAAAGCCTTACTACAACTCATACGCATTATATGTGACTGCGTGCACAATCTATTCAGACCACGCTTTGAGCATTGCTATGGATTTGGGATATAAAGAGCCGAAAGAAGTGCCTAACGAGAAAATGGCTTTGTCATGCTATCGAAAGGCAGTTGAGAAACTGAAAGACATTGACGGTGGGTTTCAAGTCAGAAAATATTTCAAAGGAAAGATGTACGCAGATTCACCAATGTGATTTGAAGCGTATAGAAGATAAGTTAGACCTGATACTTAATAAACTGAATGGTATGGATGGTATAAAAGGATTCGGTATAAGTGTATTGGCTAACTTGGTAGGAAACAGAATTGACGGACGATAAAAAGGTTATTATTATGTGCAACAATACATCATGCCCTGTATATCGTGAAGAGCACGATGAAAGGCTAAACATAGAGGAACGTATCAGAGAACTTTTAGGTGAACTTACAAGAGAGCTACCTATACAAGAGTTCATAATGATTAAGAAAGAAATTGAATACTACATTGACAAGTTATAAATAGAAAAGGCTACCCGATTGAGAGTAGCCTTACTTGTGTTAGTTATGGGTTATAATTTAAGAATATTCTTAAATGCCCTTGCTGATTTTTTGTTTTGTACAATCAGACTTTCCAGCTTTGAATTTTCTTCGTTAAGGCGGCTTATGGTCTGTGTATTATCGTTGATTTTATCATTAATATCCTTGTTTAAAGTTTCCAAATCTTCTTTTGCTTTTTGAAATACGCTAAGGATATTGCTTCTTCTTTCTTCAAAATTAGTCATAGTTCAAATGTTTTAGAATGTTATGCGTAGAATACTTCTTTTTCGTGTTCTCTGCCTCTGATATAAGCAACATGAACCCATCTTCCGTTTCCTTCCCATCCAAGTTCAACGAACGGCAGATTATCTTTGATATAATCAAAGATAGGTTGATTATCATCCTTATCTCCCATGTCTATATCACAAGCCCATCCCATTGTGTGAAAGCTGTTTGGTACGCCACCTACTGCTTTGTTTAACTCAGGGCATCTATATCCGCTACTGATATAGATAGGCTTGCCATACCATTCTCTTAATGGGTCAAGCACGTTGTCTATAAGCATATTTAATTTTTCAACTACCTCACTACTAGGAGTATTGTCAATACCTTTTTCTATTGCGGTATCAGACTTACAAAGCTCGCTTATTGTAAAATATTTTCCCATATCTGTTTACTGTTTAACGATTATCTCCATCTCCTACAATCACGTTACGCTCTTTGCGTGATGCAAGTTTATCAAGATTCATTTGAGCAACCTCTTCCAAATCCCACCCCATAACTGAGCAAAGTCCACTTAACTGCCATAAACAATCTCCGGCTTCTAACTTCATTTCCTTTTCTTTTTCCATAGATTCACTTAAATCGGTATTAAAACCGAATTGATTATGTATAATACTCGCTTGTTCTTTACGAATGTTTTTTGCAGCTTTGCTTGCTAATTCTCCAACTTCGCCAACAAGGTTAAGCATCATATAACTAAAATTGTTGCTACTTTCCGTGCAAGTAGTCATAGCACGCTGTTGATACTCTTTTAACTCCATTATTATTGTTTTATAAATTGTCCTTTACTATTTCTTTTCATATCTCTTAGTTTGTTGTGTAAGGATACATGTTCGCCTTTTGTTAGGACTTCTAAATTAGACAAATCATTATTATTATGGTCTAAATCCTTATGGTGAACTTCTAATCCTCTTTTCAGATAAAACCATCCATCAATTTCCTCAAAGAAATCTTTATTAAAATAGCTATGATTAACTTCTACATTGTATCTATGAATAGTAATTCTTCCGTGCATATTTTTCTTTTTATACCAACTACCAACATAGATATATCGTTCTGTTAATTTATTGTTACTTTTAAGGTTTACACCTCCCTTAAAAGAAGCATTTAATTCTCCTTTAAGCCCATATTGGTGATTCCCTTCGCCTTTCATTTTTATAGACCTCAGTTGTATGCTACATTCCTTGCAACAGCAAGTGCCCCATTTACCATTTCTCTGCAATACACTCGGTTTTATGTAAAACTGTTTATGGCATACAGGGCACTCTGTGTTAGGAGTGTTATTCCACTTCTTGTATTCCTCATAACATTTGTTAGAGCAAAAATTACTAGGAAGCTTAACCTTAATCGTAGATTCGTCAAATTCTTTTTGGCAATTTTTACATATCTGCATAATAACATGATTTTATATTTATATGCAAATATATCGAAAATATCTATAACTCCCAAATATTTATGAACTAATCTTTACTTTTATTTCAATTCCTCCTTCAATTCGTTAGCTGTCCTTGTTCCTGCAATACGTTTGATTACTCTGTTTTTCTCAACAACAAGGATAGTAGGCACGTTTCTTACCTGATATTTGCTTGACATATCTACACCCCAATCGGATTCACAGTCTACATCCGTAAACTTCATGTTTTCAGACTTCATTTCCTTTGCTACTTCACCAAATACCTGTGCCATTTTAGGACAGCTTTTACACCAATAAGCGTGGAAGAACATAACTTCTTTTTTCATCTTTTGTAAATTTATTGTTTATAAAAATCCTTTGCCTTAAACAAGGCATTGTTAATTATATCTCTGTTTGTTAAAGTCTTGTCAAGGTCACGATATGCTTTCATTACATTGTCGCATTTGTTCAGGTCAAGTTTGCCGCATTTTCTTGAAACCCAATTACTGAAATTCTCTGCCACACGAAGCATATCAAGCATCTTATACTGACGCAAATGTACGGAATCTTTTTTGAATTTCAAACATTCCTGCACTCTATTTTCTACGTTTTTAACAGAATACCCTACTATCGTCCGTACTATCTCGGCTAAAGCTATGAAGTATGAATTTTCTGCACCTATACTGTCTAAAGCTGACTTCATTTCGTTTATGAACGTATCAAGTTTAGGCTGCACGCTTTCATCCATGTATGAGTTATATTCTGCCAAAAAATCCATATTTTCAGGAAGAATACCTGATATAAGACTTTCGTACAGTTTTTGTCTTTTCTCCAAAGCACCGAATATCTTCTGTGTTTCCTTGTCCTGATTCTTGATAAAGTCTTTCATCTGTATGATACATGCACAAGCTAGGTCGTTTACATACATGATGTTGTAGATAGAAGTAGTGACTACATAGTTTCCGTCTATCGGGCGTACTTTATAAAACTCACACTTGCGGAAAGTGTCTACATAGTGGAATTTTACTTCGGGTGTATCTGCTGACTTCGATTTATAGCTGTTGTATTTAAAGCAATTTTCGCAGTTCTTGCACTGCTCGTATGTTTTACTTGATTTCTTGTAAAACTGTCCGCTACACACGCTTCTGACATCTAAATTAGCTTCTCTGTAAACGGCTTCCTTTGCTTCTCTTTGTTTTTCGTTGCTCATAACTCTTTTATTTCTAAATCAGACTTTGTGATTAATCTTATCCCGTTCTGTAGCTCGTGAATATACTGAAAATCGAAACCACCTATAGTAGAATGTGCCGAGCTATCTACATGGCAATACCAATCTCTTCCACATGAATTAGATACATTGTATCTTATTTCGACAAAGCAATCATTAACTACCATCTGATAATCATCGCCATGTATTAATATGTTTTGATTTTCTTGTATGAATCCTATTTTAAATAACAATTCTTCTGTTACATCTATCGGCATCATATCTTTATCTTTGCACTCGAATACATCACCCTCATTGCCTTCAAAATCCAAATAACAATAATCCTCACCGATATTTACAACTCTCATTGGGAATTTACTTCTTTCGCTTTCATAAACCCAATTTCCTATCATTAAATCTTTGTAATTTATCATAGTTACATAAGTTTAAAATCCTTATATCTTGCTACATTATCACATATTTCATAGCAGTCACCTTCTTTTATGAAAGGATACATATATGAAGGAATTTCCCCAATACATCTTGCACAATCAAATTTTAGAGTATTTTTTTTAGAATCCCTATGCACTAATGGAGTATCATAAAACAAATGAAGTTTACCTTTTTCAACTAATTCGTAATCTTCGTCATATATTCCTTCATCCCTCGCAATCCACATTTTTATATTCCCCATAATCTCATTATTTATCTTCAACAACCATTTCCAAATACTTAGTATCAGACCAAACCCATTTGCAGTCCGTATTGTAGATACTGCATAAATTTGCTCTTATTCTTCTTTTATCATATACCAATCTTCGGATATAATAGCATCTATTCCATTTTGTGCTATAAACCATGATGTCGTTATTCACAAAGTCATGCGGCTCTTCTATGTATTCAAACCAATCTATCTTTATGGTTTTATACTTTGTTCCGTTGTGCGTCCATTTCATATCTAAATAAGTTTTAGTGCTTCAAGTATTGCGCAATTGAATGCTTTATCATATTCAGAATCATTCATACCTTGATGATAACTCATTTTTATTTTACCTTCCGCATCTCTATATGTTATCACTGGAAAATGTGTTATATATGCGCCATCATTTTCCTTGTATAACCATGTTATAGGACTTGATATAATAGTTACATAAATACCATGTTCGTTTCTCAGCCATTTGGCGGCTTCGTATAAAGTAGGGCGTGATAATCTACTATCTTTCGGAAAAGTATTATTATGATTCTCTCTCCATGTATCATTAAATATTGCCCCATTTATGCCATACCACCCATTACAAGGCTCATTAAACCCTTTTTCTTTCAGCAATTTAGCCACTTCAAGGCTTACGTAATCTTCTTTGTTCATATTTTAATTGTTTTATTAGTTTCACACCACAAAGATACGTTATAAGTTTTAAACTTACAACTTTTAGATAGAAAATAATCGGGGAATTTTTACCCCGACTATCTTATAGATTCTTTCTTCGTGCGTATTCAGCTATTAATAAGCCATCTCTATCAGGATGTTTTACTTCTTCAAATTGAGGAAATAGTCTGTTCCCAATATCCAAAGACGCTTTCTTTAATTCTTCGCCACTGCAACCTTTTGGGAGCATTGCTTTCTGCCATTCCTTAGAATCTATGAACATGTGCTTACAACCAAGCAATTCTATCATTATCAATTCTGCTTCATGGCAGCGTAATGCTGATGCGGTAGCAACGAACCTCTGCGGGTTCACCATAGCTCGTTCCATTACTACACAAACATCGTTTTTATTCAGCCCGCTAAATAATTCCATAAACTTTGAATAGTCAAGTCTTGTAATTATTTTCTTATCTTTCGTGTAGTCTTGTTCTTTCATCACAGGTGTCTTAACGAACACAGGGTCTATACCTTCGCCAACGATACCTATTGTCCCGCTAATGCCGTTATCTATTCCAACGTAAATCTTACTCATTCTTATATCCCTCCTTCCCAACTTTAATATGCAAGAAATCAAGACTTGTCATTTGAGGATATACTCCGTACCACTTTTTCAAGAAAGTCCAAGCATCAAGGTTATAAAGACACTTTATATCTTCTTCAAGTGATACGATACTTTTACTATCCCATTCGAATACTTTTGCGGTTATATTGTCGGCAAATAATAAGTATTTGTCGCCTTTAGACAACACGAATCCGCAGTTGTTCTGTATAGCAAGCAAAGGGACAATTACCTCTTCTTGAAATCTGTGCGCTATCTTGTATGTATTTTCACTGTTATTATCCATAGATATATCTGTTATATCGAAAACTCCCAATCGGTTTAACAATCGGATTGCTTCACCTAGCGTTTGTGCCATTAGAAATCCTCTGAATTTAGTTCAACTTTTACGTTTTTATCCGCTATAATCGGTCTTATCCCAACTTCTTCAAATACCATCTTCTGAAATAACTTCTCGTCACTTTGTCCGTCAGATAAATGTACAAGCATCAAAGTTCTAAGTTCGGGATTTATGTTTCGCTTAATAGCTTCGATTGTTTGATTTATCTCCATGTGAAACTCGTTGTGAGAACGTATTTCCTGATTCCGGCATAGATTGTCTATCATTAAATCCTCGCTGTAATTCCCTTCGATAAGCAAATGATTCAGACCTTTTATCTTATAAGGAAAGCTGACCGCATCCGTGCAAAAGACTAAACTTCCGAACTCTTTATGAGTAATCAAAAAGGAATAATTCTCACAATTATGATGAACAGGCAAAGCCATAACAACAAAAACACCAATCTTGTACTGAACTTTTGGCTTCAATACTTTTACTCCTTGATATTTGTCGGCTACTTCTTGGTTTGAGTAGATAGGTATTTGCTTTTGAAGCATTTGTTTTATGGACTTTGAATGGTCTCCATGAAGATGCGTGACAAGGGCATAACATTGTGATACATTATGGTTTAAGCCCTCCATAATATCTTTGTATTTGCAGCCTAAATCAAGAAGCAGGCGTTCATTACCTGCTTCAAGAATATAAGTGTTTCCTTGTTGACTACCACTACCAATTACCTTTAGTGTTGCCATAATCAAAATTCAGGTTCATTCTTCTTTTCTTCGGCTGGCTTTAAAACTTCTCCCGAATTTAAATCAATTACCTCTCCGCTATCAACGGTTACTTCTTCAATTTCGGTATCAACAACTTCAACATGCTTGTTAGTTTCTTCTTCACCTTTAATCTCACTGTCGCTTGCAGCAAAAGATAAATCGGGAGTTGAGTTGATAATAATATTACACCCCGAATTAATTATCGTTTTTGCAACCATCTTCTCACTGAACTGTTTGTGTGTCGCCAATTCTCTACTTGAAGATTTTGACCATGCTGCCATAATTTGCTTTTTACTCATAATATACAAATCCTGACTGCCATCAGCAGTAGGAAGATACATGTAAGCACCAACAAAATCTTTGTCTAAATTTTCAAGGCTCTGAGAATGTTTTACAATTTTCTTGCATCCAGTCTTAGGGTCAATTTCGTAAACAAATTCATCGCCTTCATGGATAACTACTGGATGAGGGTCAAAGTTTGGATATATACGTTTAACTTGAAGCACTTTGCCAAAGTAAGATTCATGCAAGCATAACTTATCTCCGCGCATAACGAAGTAGCATGTTTTTTTGCTCGCATCTAATCCACGCACAGACATTTCAAAAAGTGCGGTTGCGATACTTGCTTGAGTTGCTACTTCCAAAGCAGGTTTCCCGTTTTTGTCTTTCAATTCTTGCAAAACAAGCATACTTGCTTTGATTGCGTTAATATAATTATAGTCCTTTGGGCAAGTAAATCCTACCTCACACAGACTATTTACTCTTGCGATTACACTGTCGCCTACATTTGTTTTAACTGTTGCTACTTCTTTTGTTGCCATAATAAATACTTTTATTCTTTATAAAGTTACAAAATATTTAGATTAAATCCAAAATTTTTGTCCGATTTATTCCAATCATCCCCATGTTATAACCTTGTTTCAGATAATCTTCCATAATTTTGGTAGCTTCCTTAACATCGGTAGCACATACAAGAACGGCAGATTTCTGTTCCTTTTCTTCACCTGCATCGTCAATATAAATATCCACGATTGTAGCTTTGAAGAAAGGTTTGTCTTCTGTTTTGGTATTTACGATTTCTTTTATTTTAGAAGCCGTGATACTATAAACTTCGCATTTGTTGTTATAAAGTTCATTCGCTTTATAATATGCTTCCAAAGCGTTTTCACACTCGCAGATATAGTGTTCATTTACTTGCTTTAATTCACAAGCTGTTGCTCCTGCCTTTGATGGCTTACAAGGAACTTCCTTTTCTACCGATAATTTTACTTCGTAATACATAGTTATTTCTCCTTATTCTTCATTCAACCATTTTTCGTATTCTTCTTTATAATATTCAGGAACGATACCTTTACGCATAAAGTCTATATATTCCTGCACGGTACAATCATTCCAATCTATGCCATTTTCGGGTACATCCTCCATTCCATCTGCACAAAGATTGTATTCAAATGGATTGTAGCCAGTTGCAAGACCATATTTCTCAACAATATCAACTACATTTGCTTCCGTTGTTATCACCTCTAATTCATGCGGTTCAACATTACCATATATTTCGGAATGTTTGCCTAATACTTCACCAAAGTAAACGCTAACCTTGTTTTCTATAAGAAACTTAACGTCCTCTGTGTCTGCAATAAATATTCCTTCAAGAGAACCTTGTCTACCGCAATCAAAATTTAATTTGCATAATGCTTTCATAATTATTTGGCACTAAATTAAAGTTAATATTTAGGTTCTTCGTATCTCACAGGTTCAAACAATTCCCAACCACTAAGCCATACAGGAACAATAATTGTTTCTACCCCTATAACTCCCAAAATTACATTGCCTAAACAGCACTCATAAACAACTCCATCAACCTTTCTTGATTGGTAATTCGCCCATCCGTAAGGCTCTGCGGTAAATGTAGTACCGTCTGCTTTCTTGAATGTCTTGCTATCGGCACATGAACTTAATGCGACTAAAGCGAATAGAACGAATAAAATCTTTTTCATGCTTATACTCTTTTATTAAGTTATTACTTATTTACTTCTCCCAACTTTCACCGCTTTAATGCGAGGTCTTTTAGGCTTCTCATATTTTATAAACTTAATTTTGCTGAAACCTTTCATCGGCTTCTGATTCGCTTTAAGCAATACGTTCTGCAACTTTGTAATTACAAATTCTTCGCTATCTGTCGAACGGATAAACATCGGATAGAAGTTTGCTTTCATTGACTTAAAGAAAAGATTAGCCTTTGAAACTTCTACTTCATCATTCATGTCTACTTGACGGATAACCACGTTTGCATCAGGAATAAAGATGTCGGTTGTGATTCTGTGTCTTTGTTTCTTCCCGTGAATAATTTCACAAAGAGTAAACGGCAATCCCCATTTCTGCAATGTTTCAATTACCGTGTGTGTCTTTTTGTTGAACTTAGCCATGCGTTGAATACGTTTCATCTTATAGGCTTCGTTCTTTGTTTCTTCAAAGTTTCCTACGTTCTTGTCTTGTGCGTACACAAGTTCTTTTAATTCATTCGGTTCTAACATAATCTTATTTATTTACGATGTTATATTTCAGTGACTCTTCAATGTTGTTGGGGTTGAATTTATCCCACGGTATAATACAATTCCAATCAACTTTTCTCGTTTCGTTATGCGATTTCCCTAAATCCCACCAAGTCTGACCTTTACCTGCATAAAACCTAACAAACCAAGCTAATTGCCCTTGCATAGAACAACTACACATACACGGAGTATCAATCGGCAAATCTTCTTCAACTTTCAATGGTTCGATAATAAGTTTGCCTTCATTTTCGCTTATAGACACGCCCAAATTATGCGTTTTAATCACTTCGGTTATATCTTTTATCAGTTCGGTAGAAATAAGCGGTTTTTCGTCAGATACTAAAACTTCGATAAAATTTTCAAGAAGCCAATAACCATTTGCAAAATAAGTTCCATCTGTATCTGTAGCTGTAATCTGATAGACTTTCCCGCACATTTCAGACATTTCAGCAGTAAATGTGCAGCACGGAAAATCTACATCACCATATTTATTTTTATTGGAATCATACCACTCTCTCGACTTAATACGAACCTTATCTCCTACTTTGTATTTCATAAGTTATTGATTTTTAGTTATTTATCAAAAAGGAAGTTCGCTTGATATTCCATTGTCTTGTGCTACTGCTTCACTCGCTTTAGGCACATCACCACTACTTTGTGTAGCTACTTGCGACTGACCGCCTTCCGAACGCTTGAATACAGACCAAGCACGGATAGTATTGTACCAACGTCCTTTAAATTCACGAGCATCGAAGTTATACATAATATCCACCTCGTCATTCATCTGAATGTTGAATTGTTGGATTTTCTCTGTACCGAAAACTTCAAAGCATACTTTCTGAGGATATGAATCATGTGTTTCAAGCACATATTCCTGAGAAGCCCATGTACCTTTCTGTGAAGTTCCCGTTTTCATTTGCATTACTGCGATGATTCTACCGCTAATTTTCTGTTTGTTTTCTTCTGCCATATCTATATGTTTTTAATGGTTTGTTTTCTTGTTACAAAGATAGCAAATTGGTTTGAAGTTTCAAAGTATTTACTTCCAAAATTCGTACCATTTTTTGCTTTTATATTTTGATAGTTCAGATTCTATTTTAGATATTGTATCTTTTAAGTTTTGTATCACTTCTTTTGCTTCGGACAAATTTTCTTCACAATCGTTGTACCTATTAGTCCAATATATCGTATTGTTAATAGATGCGTTTCTTGATGATTGTAATTCTTCAATTTCCTCTTTTGTATATCCGTATAGTTCTACAAAACATTTGTTTGAATTTTGTATTAATTGGTTATACTCCGAAAGCGGCATCGTGACCGTCTTAGTGTCTTGTTCCATATCTTCCAATTATTTTAACCAATAACTCAACGTTTCTTTCAATTCTCTCGCAAACGATGTCTATTTCCGTCATATCACCAATCCGTACTTAATGCTAACTTGATTGTTTCTTCGCCTAAGATTTCTATGGCTTGCTGAGCTAAATACAATGTCTTAAAATGAACCACTTCGGAGCATTTCTGTAGTGCGAAATCTGTCGTAATAGAACTATCTTCTTTCTTAATTGATAAATAATATTTCTGCGATGTACCATCACTCCAATCCGGTTGCCAATCACCATTCAAATATCTAGCTACATTCATCAGTCTGTTGATAGCAAGGAGTTTCTGAGCTTGCTTTTCTGACGTGAAGTTGTTAGGTTGTTTGTATTCGCTTTTACTGCAACTTATTACATTAATAATAGAACCGTCATACGTAGTATAACACATACCTTTTCCAAAAAACAATTCCTCTGCCACATCCTCATAAGTCAGCACTTTCTTAATAGGCTTAAACTTGATGAGTTCGAATGTTGAGTTTTCTTTGTCAATTTCATAACCTTCCGGTACTTGAATTTTTACTTCTTTTGTTTCCATATTGTTTTCGTTTAAAAGTTGTTTGAATTGTTGGTAGGATGCTTTTATAAATTTTACATAATTTCTATCACTTCTATCCTTTTTATCACAAGCACCAATGCCTTTCATATTTTGATGCTTGCATCCTCTTGTTGTATGAAAGTAACATCCGAAACAAGCTGAATCCATAGATTTGACTACTTTAAGTTTTGTTCCCTCAAACTCAAACACATCTCCAACAGGTCTTTCCTCTATGTTTTCTTTAGGAGAAATTTCTATGCCATACCTTTTCAGTATCTCTTCCACCTCTTCCGCAGATTTTCTTTCAAAGTAGGCATCAATCTTCTTTTTCATTTCTTCGGTGAGTTTCATGCTATTCTTGCTCTTTAATTGTGATATTTATACTTTCGGTGTATTGTAGCAATTTCTTAGCGTCTTTCAATGAATCAGCAAATGCTTTAGCATCCTCATAGTTTAAGAAAGCCTTTGAGACACACTCCTTTTCAGAACAAAATTCTCCGTATCTTGCATCCCATGACACCATCCAAACTTTTGCTCCTTCTGCATCTTTAACTTTGCTTAGTTTAAAGATTGCGTTTAATTTACTTACTATTTTCATAATAACTATTTTATCAGTTAAACATAAACTCTAAATATATTCCTAATATATACATATACTTACTCTACAAGTAGTATATACTGTCAAGTGTTTCATTTCGGGTACACATACAAAAAATCAAGCATAAGCAGCCATTAAAGGAGTTTCCATGATGTCAACTTCTTTAGTCTTAGCATTGAAAGTTTGTCTTTTCTTGTGATTGAAAATGATATTCCTGAAAGACTGGGTAATACTTCTGTTAGTTATCTTGTATTGATTCGGAACAACTATATAGCCGAAGCCACGTTTTCTGTCATATACAATATTAACGTGTTCAAGTCCGCTTTCACGGATAGAACCTTCGCATACAGAAGAAAGGACTAACTGTGTATATCCTTGTTTGATATTAATCATGTTGTTTGCTTGAAGTTTCAGAAGTTGTCTGCGTGCAGTAGATTTACATACACCACCGATATTCTTCATTTTGTTTAATGTCAGCGCATCTTTGGTTGTCAACAAGATATTGTTTTTGATTTCTCTACAAGAGTAAAACTTATCGCTTCTTTCAGTTGCGTTGATTGCATGAAGATAAATCATGTCGTGTACATACTTCTCTATATCAAGTAAAGACCAGTCTTTGTCAATCACAAGTCTTACGACATACATAGACCAAATTTTCTTTCCGAACTTGTTATCTGATACGATAGTTTTGTTCTTGAAAGTTTTGGCTACAAATGCGTCAGTATACTTGTTGTACTTGAAATATGTATTGTTGTTTTTTACAGCGTTTATAATCTTTCTTGCTCTTACCTTACCTACACCGAATTTATCACGGATATTTCTTACGGAAGTATTTCGGAACATAGAATCACCGCTATGGGCTTTTACAAACAAAGCAATAGCTACCGAGAACAAGGTATTTTTATCCTTGCACTTGGTAAGAATGGAAGTAGGCAGATTGATAATTCTCATCTGCATATCTTCTTGTCGTATGTTCACTTTGTTTGCCATAATAAAACTTTTAGTATATAAAACAAGAAAACCTTATCAGAATCGCTATCTGACAAGGCTCTTGTTTATCTATGAAGCCGTATAGATAGCATCAATCTTTGATGTAGGCAACCTATCTATACTCAACTTATTTACTATGTTTTTGATATGAAGTTTTCAAAGCTTTGCGTATCACAAGCTGCCTATTCTTCTGATAACACTGCGAATATAATACATAAATTTCAAATATCCAAATCTATTAACTTTATTTAACTTTGTGGGAATTAATCACCAAATTGGCGACATTCCCGTAGGCAACATTGATTTGCTGTTTAAGCATCTTCTTACTGCCTTTTCAATTAAATAAAGAACTCTTTTCATTGTTATTTGTTTTTGGTTAGTGCATCGGCAGGATTCGATACCTGCAACCGCTTCCGCACTTCTGCGCTGAAACCTTTTTTGTTTAATGTGTGGTTCGGCTACCACATTACAGTTTTTTTGCGTCTACTTCCGCCACAATGCAAGTTCCTCTCATCATCCACCACCGAGAGGGAGTGCCTACTGACGATTAGGATAAGCCAACTTTGTGCTTACGTGTTTCGTTCCGCTTTTATTACGTAATTATTGTGCGGCTATTATGTCCCCTTGGATGAACTCGAATCACCTTTTTGCGCTTTTCTTCGTTTTACCATGTTAAACTACAAGGGGATAAAGCATCTATTCTCACGAACCAATGCTTTCAATCAAAAAAAATTGATTGTGAACCTATTATTATTCTTTGCAAATATACAAACTTATTTCATATCTGCAAAATTTTCTATCATTTTTTTACAAGTTTCTACTTTATCACGCAAATTCTTGTCGTATTTCAGGCGAAATTCCATATTTATAACATGATGTCTTATGTTGGAATGAACAAATCCGTAAATCTCGCCTAGCTTTATGTATTTCAGGTCTGTATATTGTCTTAAAAGATAAAACAGTGTAGCACGTGCTTCTATGTAT
>OGEB01000057.1_pt1 | contig 89901 bp, 54 predicted proteins | sample 1570541 | NCBI WGS metagenome assembly OGEB01 (sample SAMEA2581975, study PRJEB24529) | metagenome | biome: Human gut stool | place: China | collected 2011 | reverse complement strand
CGGCCTGAAGGAAGTTCTTGGCATGTGGGTTGGCAAATCGGAAAGCTCTTCTTTCTGGATGGGCGTCCTGACCGACTTAAAAGCCCGTGGAGTGCAGGATATCCTGATTACCTGTACCGACAATCTGAATGGATTTACGGATACTATCCGCAGTATATTCCCTCAGTCATCCACTCAAATCTGTGTGGTACATCAGATCAGAAACTCCTGTAAATATGTCGTTTATAAGGATAAGAAAGAGTTTACAGCGGATATGAAGAATATCTATAATGCACCCAACAAAGAGGTTGCAGCCACAGAACTTGACAATCTGGAAAAGAAATGGGGAGGAAAGTATCCTTATGCTATACTTTCATGGAGAAACAACTGGGATGATCTGACTGTTTTCTTCCAGTTCCCGCTGGAAATCAGAAAAATAATCTATACTACAAATCTCATTGAAAACCTGAACGGAAAAATCAGAAAGTACACGAAATCAAAGCTTTCATTCCCTTCCGATGATGCAGTCAAAAAGACCGTGTATCTTTCACTTATGGAGATTGAGAAGAAATGGACACAGCCGATTCATAACTGGGGCTTGATTATGAATCAATTTATGCTTATGTTTGAAAACAGAATCCAGATATAAGAACAAACTTATAACTGAATCCCGTTTCCATTTACACAAAATTTTGGACAGTGTCTATTTGAATGGTAATTTAAATGCATCTATCCGAGAGCTTTTATCTCGAATAGGTGCATTTTTGTTGCATATTAGAGTCATTCTTCCACTCTGTATTCCAGTATGTCTCCCGGCTGGCAGTCCAGTTCTTTGCAGATAGCCTCCAGAGTGGAGAAGCGTATGGCTTTGGCTTTTCCTGTTTTTAAAATAGAGAGATTTGCCGGCGTAAGGTCAATCCTTTCAGCAAGTTCTCCCAGCGAAATCTTTCGTTTCGCCATCATCACATCTAGATTTACGATAATCGGCATAAATTATTCAGTTTAGTTTTCTTCTTCTTCTTCAGTCAATACCTTCCACCAGCGGGTATAGCGTTTTACTAATACATGGTGCAGGTACATTCCACCATAAATCATTCCCGTCATGACTAACACGCGGTGGGAACGTATCTCTATCTGTTGCTCGATGAACAACCAGTAAATGATGGTCAGCAGCATCAAGGTAAGTATCATGGTCAGAATGATACCGATTGCAGCTTTCCATTTAGTATTAATAGTTTTCATCTTTCCATTCAAATTTAAATGGTTAATTCATTCTCTTCTTTCAACCGTAAGCCGATGGCAAACACTTCTGAGGCTAAGAGGGCGATAAAGCCTAAAATCAGTGTGGAATCAGAGAAGGCAATTAATATATTCAATTTGCTTCCTGCCAGTTCAATGCATTGTGCAAGCTGATGGTTTGAAATCCAGATACTAATAAAAGAAAGCACACATATTCCTGTCAGGCTCCATCCTACGCGGCGCAGGTGTTTTACGTTAATCCAGTCGAACACGATGTTTCGGTTGATGTGTATCATCAGTTTGGCGAAATAGACAGTTGCATAGACAAATCCGATAATGACAATAAAACCGATGAGACCTTGCAGCACTTCAAAGCCATGGCTGGAATGGGAATAGGGGCATTCCACAAGAGCTGTAATCGGTTTGACAGCCAGTTGTCTGCCGTCTTTCAAGTTGGTGACTGTTCCGGTCGTTTCCATCATGTCAGTAGGCAAGACGTGTACCATTTTATATTGAGGTATCTCAGTGATTTCTCCTTGTGCAGCTTTCATGCCTACCTCTACTCCGTTTACAAACATTTCTATAATTAAGTATACATTTCCGGAAACGGACAACAGGAAAGCAGCAATCATGCATACACAGAATATATTCAGTCTCTTTTTCATAATGCAGATGAAGATTTTAAATGGTCAAATCATTTTTTATTCTCTATTTCAATTGTTTCTGCCTGAGCAGGCTGATGCCATACTGCCGGCTGCGGAACCAGTTTCTTTTGAATGAACAGCACACAGATGATGGTAAGAGCCATTCCTGCAGCTGCCATAAGAGCTGCTCCTGTTTGTCCGTAAGTAGAAACCATGGTCGCATTCGGGTCGTCTGCCAGCAAGAAAGAAATCACGGCTGCGCTGTTATTGACAAAGTGCATCAGGATGCCGGGCAACAGACTGCCTGTGCGATAATATATCCATCCCAGTGCCAATCCGGTCACGAAGGCAAACGGGGCCTGTACCCAGTTGCCATGTACTACTCCGAAGATCAATGACGAAAGTACGATGGCTCCTGCCGGATGTTTCCATTTGCGAAGTAAATGTCCCTGAATGGCTCCGCGAAACAGCAGTTCCTCTATGATAGGAGCCATGATAACCACGGAAATGATACCCAGTGGGTTACGCATTATCATTTCGAACGCTTCCTGCATGTTGTTAGGTAAGTCGGCCAGCTCATTAAAGTAGTTGGTCCATAAGCCCATCGCTACAATGAATACCACTGAGGTAGCTAACAATTTGGGTGAGCTGTGATACCCCCAAGTCTTCTGGTCCAGTCCCACATATTTCCCCACTAACAGATGGATACCTACTGCCGCGGTGGAGAGGATTTGTGCCAGCATGATAAGGTTTGTATACAGGCTGTCTGGTGTCTGTGGAACCTCATAACTGCCTTGATATAACATATATCCACAGATGGCTACTCCCATGAAAGCTAATTGGTAAGCGAAGAAATACAGTAATAATTTGATAGTGCGTCCCATAATTTGTGCGTTTTAAGTGGTTAGTTTATTTGTTTTCAGAAAGCTTCTGAAGGGTTGGCCCCTCAGTTCTCCAAGTCAGCAGATAAGCTGGTGTCCAGGTCATTTGTTCTGCATCCCAGCGGTAAGCTTTTTTCTCGGTCATAGTTCCCAACGTGTCGTACTGGTATTCGTACTTCCACTTGGGAGTTAGTGTTTTGCCGTCTTCATTCAAGGTAGAAACAATCAGGCTTTGCTGGTTCTGTCCGTAAATGAAGGTTTCTTTTGCGTTTACATTTGTGGCTGTCAATGTCATCAATGCAGCAGCGATTCCTGCTACCAGTGTCTTTTTTGTGAATGTCTTTTTCATAATTGTACGTGTTTGTGTGTAAATAATAGTGTTTGTTTGCGTTTGTATTCGATAAATATTTATCGTTTTTCGATATGCAAATGTAGATATTATTTTTGAACTGCAAAAGAAAAACAGAAATATTTTATCGAAAAACGATAAAAATTTGCCTTTTTGAGGAAAATCTCATCTGAAGATACCAAATTCAGGTGTTGTGAGGGGAGAGGGATAAAGAGGAAAGTCTGATTGTGTAGTCTGGAGAATGAATGTATATGTTCTATGTTTTGCGTACGGAAAACGTACGTTTCTCAAGGCGGAACCGTATGTTTTCGGGTAGGGAAACGTAGGGTTCTGGGCTGAGAGACATAGAATATTCCAAAACATTTTCTGTTTATTGATGAGTCATTTTCTACATTAAATAATGGAGGAAAACCGTGGATATAGACAGAAAATCTCTAAATTTGCTGAGTATGAATCGAGCTATGACGGAAAAACAACTGATAGAAGAACTGCGATGTGGAAATGAATCTGCTTTCAGACACATCTACGACCGGCACTATGTCCCTCTCTGCCGTTTCGCAGATTTGTTTCTCCATGACACGTCTTTGTCGGAGGAGGTGGTAGATGATGCCATCTTTTATTTGTGGGAACATCGAAGTGAGGTGGAAATCATCTATTCTTTGAGAGCCTATTTGATGAAATCGGTTCGTAACCGTTGCTTGAATGAACTGAATTCTCTTGCGCATCGTGAAGAATTGCAGTTTTCTTCTTTTTCTCTTCCCGAGAATGTGGAATTTCTGGATACCTTATTTATAGAGAAAGATCATCCGTTAGGTTATCTGTTGGAGCAGGAACTGGAGGAAGAACTCAAACGCAGTATTGAGGCCCTGCCAGAAGAATGTCGCGTGGTTTTCAAAAAAAGTCGTTTTGAACAAAAAAAATACGAAGAAATAGCCCGCGAGCTGAATATCTCTGTTAATACAGTTAAATATCACATAAAGAATGCATTGGCTTTTCTACAGAAGCGTATGGCAGGCTATCTGAAGATTCTTGTGTGGTATATTTTCCTGGAAAATTGAAAAAAATCTTCTTTTTTGACTACCCTCTTTTTTCTCTTTTTTGTCTTACTTATAAACACAGCAAATTATGCAGCACGAAGAAATGAAAAATGAACGGATTGATCAGTTGATTGCGGAATACCTTTCCGGTAGTCTGACAGTAGACGATTTTCAGGAATTGAAAAGTTGGAGTCAGCAGTCGGACGAGAACCGTATGTATGTTCGCAATCAGATAGAAGTCTGGTTTTCATCGGGAGTGACTGCAAAAGATAAGCTGTTTAATAAGGAAGAAGCATTTGCCCGTTTCCAGAAACGAATCGGAAAGAAAGAACCGAAAGTGTACCATTTCCCATGGAAGACCTTCTATCGGGTGGCAGCTGTGATACTGATTGTGCTGCTTCCGCTGGTCGGTTACTGGAAAGGGCAGGAAACACTTCGTCAGACATTCTCGGATATGGTGGTGGAAGCTCCGCTGGGAGCACGTACCAAGCTGTATTTGCCCGATGGTACGTTAGTGTGGTTGAATGCCGGTTCCAAAATCACTTATTCGCAGGGATTTGGTATGGATAACCGACAGCTCAGCCTGGAAGGAGAAGGTTATTTTGAGGTGGTGCATAACCAAGACCTTCCTTTTGAAATACATACGCGTGAAATAGATTTGCGTGTGTTGGGTACCAAGTTCAATTTCAAGAACTATTCAGATGATGAAGAAGTGACGGTGAGTCTATTGGAGGGAAAGGTTGCCTTGCATAATAGTTTGAAGTCAATGTCAGACTTATATCTTTCCCCTAATGAGAAGATGGTGCTGAACAAGCGTACGGGCGAAATGGTGAAATCGAGAACCCGTGTAGAGAATTCCATGTTATGGACATACGATGAGCTGTTTTTCGACGAGGAATTATTGGAAGATATTGCCAAGAAACTGATGCGTAGCTACGATGTACGGATTGAGATAGCCGATAGTCTGAAGAACCGTCGTTTCTACGGCAGCTTCAAGGTGATGGGCAATACCATAGAGGAAGTGTTGGAAACCATTGCTTCGACCAATCGCATGAAGTATCGATACGAAAATGAAAAATACATTCTTTATTAACTGATTTGTCAAACCTTAAAAAGAGAAACACCATGAGCATAGAACCTTCCGGCTGATAAAGTCCATAAGGCAAAGACATAAAAAACAAGGAAGATGCGGGCACATCCTCCTTGCGGGTTTACAAGTCTTTTGCATAGGGCATAAAAACTTGAATCAGAGATGCCGCAAAGATAGGTATTCTTCGATTCTTACAATTCTTACTTTTAGTTATTTAATTAAAAATCAACAGAATTATGAGATATTTCAATAAGGCTATGTTAGTAGCCTCGGCAGCGCTTTGCCTGAACTTATCGGTCTTTTCTCAGAATATTACATTGAAAACTGGTAGTGTAACGGTAAAGGAGGCGATGGAACAGTTGAAGAAATCGTCAGGGTATTCGTTTGTGTTTTCATCTGAGGATTTGGATACCCGAAAACATGTGTCTATATCTGTTCAAAACGGGAAAATAGAAGATGCGGTTAAGCAAATTCTAGTAGGGCAAAATGGAATAACTTATCAGATTCAGAATAAGAAGATTATTATAAAAAAGTCCGAGAATGGGGTGGTTTCGTCCAAAAAGTTGCAGACAAAAGGATCTGTTCGGGATGTGAATGGCGAACCGATTATTGGTGCAACAGTCATGGAACGAGGAACTTCTAATGGTACGATTACGGACATTGACGGTAATTTTATGTTGGAAGTGCCCGAAGGAGCTATGCTAGACATTTCGTATGTAGGGTACAAGAACCAAAGTGTACAAGTGCTTTCAGGGAAACAAATAGCTATTAGTTTAAGAGAAGATTCTGAAACGTTGGATGAAGTCGTAGTCATTGGTTATGGAGCACAGAAAAAGGTGAATGTGATAGGCTCTATTGCAACATTAGACAGTGAAACTTTAGAATCACGTGCGGTTCCGGATGTTTCCAATATGTTGACTGGCCAGTTATCTGGAGTAACTATCACACAGACAAGTGGAAATCCGGGACAAGATGCCGGTACAATTCGTGTACGTGGAGTAGGCTCTTTCGGAGCTACTCCTGATCCGTTGGTGCTGATTGATGGGATGCCTGGTTCTCTTAGTGATTTGACTCCATCGGAAATAGAAAATATTTCAGTGCTGAAGGATGCGGCTTCGGCTGCTATTTATGGTTCCCGTGCGGCAAATGGAGTAATCCTCGTAACTACAAAGGAAGGAAAGGCAGGCAAAACACATATTACCTACAATGGTTCTATAGGTATGAGTCAGGCTACGGAATTACCTGATTTTGCCCATTCGTATGAGTATGCTGAGTACTATAATATGGCAATGGGAACAGAAACTTACACTCCAGAGATGATTCGGAAATATCGTGATGGTTCCGATCCGGACAATTATGCTGATGAAATGTATTTGGATGAATTGCTTGGTGGACATGCCTTGCAGACTAAGCATGAATTAAGTGTGAATGGAGGTTCTGGAAAACTTCAGTATATGGCTTCACTTGGATATCTTCGTCAGAATGGTTTACTGGATAATAATTATTATAACCGTTACAATGCAAGAGTAAACCTGAATGCGGAAATTGCTAAAAATGTGTCACTTAGTGTGAGAGTTAGCGGAATGACATCTGATAGGCATGAACCTTCTACTCCTGGAGTACTTGATAATGAGGGATTCAAAGGTATTATAGCAAATGCTGTCCGTTATCCGGGACTGACACCTAGTTATTTATCAACTGGTGAAATCGGTCCGGGACCCAAATTACAGGGTACCCCAGTGGCGTGGGTGAATTGTGCTTCTTTTTACCGTGAGGATTTTGATAAATTCAATGGTAATATAGAGCTTACTTGGAAACCTATAAAAGGACTTACATTGAGAGCTATTGGTGGATATAACTATGCATTAAGCACTATCCGTAATTATCGGGCAGATATGCCGCTGGCCGGAGGGCAGAGTACAGGTCCTTCATCTTTAACCAATTCCATGGAGCGTACTGTATATAAGACATTTCAGGCCGTAGCCGATTATAATACTATTATTGCAAAGAGACATAATTTGTCGGTACTATTAGGTTATACTTGGGAAGACGAAGGACAACGAACATTAAGTGGAAGCCGTAATAACTTTCCATCAGATGATGTGCCGTATCTGGGAGCAGGTGGAGCTGACGGTCAAACTAATGATGGAGGTGGATATGACTGGGCAATACAGTCTGTTTTTGGTCGTTTGACTTATAATTATGATCAGCGGTATCTTTTTGAGACGACTATGAGATATGACGGCTCTTCAAGGTTCCCGTCAAATACAAAATTCGGTTTTTTCCCTTCTGTAGCTGCCGGATGGCGTGTGTCTGAAGAAAAATTCTGGAAAGAGAGAAATGTGTCCGACTGGTTCAATAATTTGAAACTAAAGGCTTCTTATGGTATATTGGGAAATAATAATATCGGTAATTATCCTTACCAGTCTGTATATACTTTGGGGGAGGCACAGAATTATGTGTTTGGAGGCGTATATACCCAAGGTGCAGCTGTTACGACTTATGTAGATCCGACGTTGAAATGGGAACGGACGCGTACGGCTGATTTTGGTATCGAGACGGGTTTCTTTGATAATAAACTGACCTTGAATGCTACTTATTTTCATCGAAAGACAACGGACGTGCTTTACAAGCCTGCGGCTAGTTATTCTTCTATTTTTGGTTTGGCCATCTCAGAGGTTAATACCGGTGAATTGGAAAACAAGGGATGGGAGTTTGAGATAGGACATCAAAATACAATCGGTGATTTCCATTATCATGTTAATGGTAATTTTTCTATCATTAAAAACAAAGTTCTAACATTGGGAATGGGAAATGTAACCCAAAATAATGGTATGATAGGTAATGGAAGTGATTTGTTTATCGGTTATCCAATGCAGATGTTTTATGGATATAAGACAGATGGTGTGTTTCTGACGGACGCGGAAGTGAACGATTGGTATGATCAGACTGAAATAGCCAAAGGTTCACAGGCTGGAGATATCCGCTATGTAGACATTACAGGTGATGGAAAAGTAACGCCTGACGACAGAACATACTTGGGTTCACGCATTCCGAAATATACTTTTGGTCTGAATCTGGGTGCTGAATATAAGGGATTCGATTTTAGTATGCTGATACAGGGAGTTGCTGGTGTAAAAGGTAAACTTTCTGTATATGCCGGATATGCTTTCTATCAGGAAGGCAATATACAGCGCTGGCAGATGGAAAACTGCTGGAATGTGCAGCAAGACAATCGTTATCCTGAATACCCGCGTTTGGAGGTGATGTCGAATGCGGGAAGCAATAATACGTTAACTTCTGATTATTGGGTGTTGGATGCTTCTTATGTCAAAGTTCGTAACATCCAGTTAGGCTATACATTGCCTGAATCTGTGACTCGGAAGTTTGGTTCCAGTGGTATGCGTTTTTATGTAAGTTTGGATAATCCGCTGACATTTAAAAGCTATCGTGAAGGTTGGGATCCTGAGAATACAAGTAATGATGGACAATATTATCCAACTATGTCTACTTACACCTTTGGTTTAACATTAAAATTCTAAAGCCTTATGAAATGTTCTAAATATTTGATGCTTGCTACCTTGCTTGCTTCATTGTCTTTCTCGTCATGTGACTTGGAAAGATTGCCTCTGACCGACCTATCGGAAGAAAATTTTTGGAATGATGAAAAAAATGCAGAGCTTGCCTTGACTGCTCTTTATCGTGGAAAGATAACTAATGGCTTGGAATATAGCGTGTCTGATTTCTGGTCTTATCATGGGTTGCTGTTTATGGAACATTTGACAGACAATGCGTTTGACCGCCGGGGAGAAAATAATGACTTTTACAAGATATCCAGCGGACAGTTGTTGAATACGAATTCTTTTATAAAGAATTACTGGTCTTCAGCTTATTCGCGTATAGGTAAATGTAACCGTTTCTTGGAAGGAATGCAAAGGATGCCGGAGTCGGATTTGAAAAAGAGGATGATAGCTGAGGCTCGTTTTTTGCGTGCGATCCAATATCATTATTTGGCAAGTTATTTTAAAGATGTGCCATTGGTTACTACTGTATTGAGTGGTGAGGAAGCAAATACTGTAAAAAAAACTTCACAAGCTGAAATATTGGCATGGTGTGCTACTGAATTTAAAGAAGCTGCTGCAGATTTGCCACGCTTTAAGGATCTTGCTTCAAGTGAAACGGGCCGTGCCTGCAAACAGGCTGCTTTGGCTTTTCTAGGCCGCACATGTATGCTTCAAAAAGATTGGGCGAGTGGAGCTGCCGCTTATAAGGAAATCATAGATTATGGAGACAATGATATCCACACGAGTTATCCGGAATTATTCTGGCCAGGTACCGGGGTTGGCAATAAAGAGAATATTTTCTATATTGCTTATTTGGAGAATTATTTTGGCTGTGGTATGCCTCAGCAAGTGCTTCCAGCTAAAGATGGAGGATGGAGTCTTTCCAATCCTTCTGCCGGCTTGTTTGAATCTTATGAATTTGTTGATGGTACTCCGTTCAGTTATGATGACCCACGTTATAATCCAAATAATTTAGGAGAGAACCGTGACCCTCGTTTGGACTATACTTTGTTTTATAATGGTGTGGATTTTATGGGTACAACGTATCGCATGAGTCCAGATTATGAAGCTTCTGCTAAAGAGCGACTTGATTATTCGTCAGAAGCATCAAAAACAGGTTTCATGTGGCGGAAGTATTTTGATGAGAATCCGATTAATGATATTCAAAGCTATAGCGCAGTGACACCTATAATTCGTTATGCGGAAGTGTTGTTGGGTTATCTGGAATGTTTGATTGAAGGGGGAGAGGTTGTTGATAAGCCTATATTAGATGCTACAATCAACAAAGTGCGTGGTCGTGCCGGGGTAGAGATGCCTCCTATTACAGAAACAGATCCGTCTATTTTACGGGAAAGACTCCGTAACGAACGAAGAATAGAATTGGCCTATGAGGGAATACGTTATTGGGATTTATTGCGTTGGGAAATTGCAGACAAGGTTTTAGTTGGAGAAGTTTGGGGAGCACCTTACCCTTCTTCTACTACTTATGCTTCCTCTACTAAGGAAATAGATCCTACAGGGAATTGTCGTTGGTATGTTGGACGTCGTGATTTTCGCAATCCGCAAGATTATAAATGGCCTATTCCTTTGTCAGAGCAGAATATAAATCCCAATTTACGTGATTAGTACTGATAATAATTAATGATATGAAAATACAGTATTTAACATTCTCTCTACTCTCTCCGTTTGTTTGTAATTGGGTTAGTGGAGCTTCTGTGGAAGATAGCAATAAGAATGAGGTAACTGAACGCCTATTGCCCAATGTCATTATCATTTATGCAGATGATTTGGGGTATGGTGATCTGCAATGTTATGGCGCGAAAAATATAGAGACGCCAAATGTGAACAAGCTGGCTGATGAAGGGTTACGTTTTACGAATATGCATGCTGTGGCTGCTACCAGTACTCCTTCACGTTATTCATTATTGACGGGTGAATATGCTTGGAGGAAAAAAGGTACAGATGTTGCAGCTGGAAATGCAGGAATGATTATTCGTCCTGAACAATATACTATGGCTGATATGTTTAAGCATTCTGGTTATGTGACTGGAGCCGTTGGCAAGTGGCATTTAGGCTTAGGTGATAAGACTGGTGAGCAGGATTGGAATGCTCCTTTACCTGCCTCTTTGGCTGATTTGGGATTTGATTATCATTATATTATGGCTGCTACAGCTGACCGTGTTCCTTGCGTATTTATAGAGAATGGACAAGTGGCGGGATATGATCCGACAGCTCCTATCGAGGTGAGTTATAAGCAAAATTTTCCAGGAGAACCTATAGGAAAAGACAATCCTGAGCTATTGTATAACCTGAAGCCAAGCCATGGGCATGACATGTCAATTGTGAACGGTATTAGCCGTATTGGATACATGAAAGGAGGTGGAAAGGCATTGTGGAAAGATGAGAATATTGCTGATTCTATTACTTCGCATGCTATTGATTTTATCAGCCAGCATCAAAATGAACCGTTTTTTCTTTATTTTGCAACAAATGACGTGCATGTACCCCGTTTCCCCCACGAACGTTTTCGAGGAAAAAGTCCGATGGGGTTGCGTGGAGATGCTATTCTGCAATTTGACTGGAGTGTAGGCCAAATTATGAAAACGTTAGATAGATTGGGTTTAACAGAAAATACGCTTGTTATTTTGTCTAGTGACAATGGGCCGGTTGTGGATGATGGTTATGATGATCGAGCTGAAGAACTGTTGAATGGGCATACGCCTTCCGGACCGCTAAGAGGTTATAAGTATAGTGCTTTTGAAGGTGGAACAACTGTTCCTGCCATTGTGCGCTGGCCAAAAATGATACAAAAAAAGGGCGTATCAAATGTGTTGATGTCGCAGATTGATTGGATGGCTTCATTAGGAGAGCTAATTCATGCACGTTTACCTAAAGGGAGTGCTCCTGATAGTTGGAACCGGTTAGGTAATCTATTGGGTACGGATAATACAGATCGTCCCTGGGTTGTAGAGTTTGCGGCTAATCATGTATTGTCTATCCGAACTAAAGATTGGAAATATATAGAACCAAATGATGGGCCACGCATGATTACTTGGGGACCGAGAATAGAAACAGGTAATGACAGTATTCCACAATTGTATGAAATGAAGAAAGTTAACGAACAAGAAAATGTAGCGGCTCAATATCCTGAAAAGTTATTTGAAATGCAGACTTTGTTGCGAAAAGCGAAATTAGGTCAGTAGTTGTAAAGCTATTTAGTTGGTGCTCTAAAGGAGAATCAATGGATAGACTTACTTAAAGTCTGTAAATTATAATATAAAAATCTCCTGCTTTAGCTTTCATTTACCTTAATGATATGTCTAAAAGTAGGAGGTTTTTTATTTTTAATTTTTTTGTAATTCTATTTGAGATAATCTCTTTTTGTAATTTCGAGAGAAATTTAATTATAATGAGGTATGGGTAGAAAATCTTTTTTGATAATAATTTTGTTAGGAATAATTTTATCGAGCAGCACTTATAGGAAGGAATACATGTCAATAGCTGAAATGAAAGTGGGGTTAGCTGAGAATCCTTTAGGGTTAGATACGTCAGTCCCCAGATTCGGCTGGCAACTTGTAAGCAATCCACACGAAAGAGGCATATATCAGACAGCTTACCAATTAGAGGTAAAGGATAAGGCTGGAAAGGTAGTCTGGAATTCCGGGAAAGTGCTAACAGATGTGTCCCAGCATGTGACTTATCAGGGAAAGGCATTGAAGCCGGCTACCCGTTATATCTGGAAAGTAAAAATCTGGAACAATAAGGGAGAAATTGCGGAAAAAGATGCTTGGTTTGAGACAAGCCTGATGACGTCTGATGATAAAGAAGGCTGGAACGGAGCACGTTGGATTGGAGGCAGTGACGAGGATATGGTGCTTTATTCACATTATTTGCCAGTATTCAGACTGGATTGTTCATTTCAGATGAAAAAACAGGCTACGTCGCGCAAGATATCATTTGTGTATGGTGCCAACGATGAACGTCTGATGAATGCGAATAAGAACATCTATCACATTGCCAGCGGGAAGGATGAATCATACATAAAAGTGGAGTTTGATTTGTCTCTTTTGAAAGACGGACGAAATGCCTGGATACATATTTATCGTGCCGGTTATCAGCCGGATGATAAACCTTCTGTTCCTTTGAAATCTTTTATGCTACCCGTTGATGTGCTGAATGCGGAGAATCAATATCAGCTGCATACGTTCTCTTTGTATTCCAATTTGGGTTTTACCACACTGAAAAAAGGAGAGGTGCAGATTGGAGAAGTGAATCTGAATCCCTTGGGGCAGGGAGGCGATTTCGTGGCGTTTCCGGTAGTCGGTGATGTGGGGTATGCATTGGAGCACGTAACTGATTTTTCAGGAGTCAGAACGGATATTCGCAATTTTCGAAGTCCGGAGAACAAGTTAGCTTCTGTCACCTTGGATGCTACACAGTTGAATGGCGTAAAGAAGTGCTATGTACAGAATCCCAGTCGTAACGCTATGCCGATGCTGCGTACGGAGTTTGAGACTTCTTCCAATAAGGTTCGGAAGGCTCGTTTGTATGTTACCTCTCGTGGTATTTATGAAATGTATCTCAATGGACAGCGCGTGGGAGAGGACTATTTTAATCCGGGCGTGACACAGTATAATAAAACGCATCTGTATCAGGTGTACGATGTGACGAAGTTGATTGCGAAAGGAAAGAATGCCGTTGGAGCCATTTTGGCCGAAGGATGGTGGAGTGGAGGAGCAACTTATGCCGGAGAAAACTGGAATTTCTTTGGCGACCGTCAGTCATTGCTGGCACAGTTGGTTGTGACTTATGAGGATGGAAAGGTACAGACGATTGTAACTTCTCCAGATACGTGGAAGTATTTTAATCAGGGGCCTGTGGTGTATGGTAGTTTCTTTCAGGGAGAGGTATATGATGCCTTGAGAGAAAAAGCGATTGAAGGATGGACGAAAGCGGGATATGATGATTCGGCCTGGAAGAAAGCGGTAGAAGTTTCGCTGGGAGGTCATGTCAGTCGGTTAGGTGGAGGAACAATGCCTAAAGTCGATGATTATTCCAATTTCCACTTGGTGGCTCAATACGGTCAGACGGTAAAGGCCATTCAGAAGCTGACGGCACAATCGGTAGAAGAGGTTCGTCCGGGCATCTTTGTGTACGACATGGGGCAGAATATGGTAGGAGTGCCAGAAATCACGCTCAAGGGAATCAAGGCAGGACAGGAAATCAATCTGCGTTATGCCGAGGTGAAATATCCCGACCTGCCGCGTTATGCCGGAAACGAGGGAATGATTATGCTGGAAAATATTCGTGCAGCCATGGCGCAGGATAAATATATCACGAAAGGAGGAAATGAAACGATTGCCCCGCGATTTACCTATCATGGATACCGCTTCATTGAGATTACGGGCATAGACAAAGCTTTGCCGCTGGAGGATGTGAAAGGAGTGGTGTTGAGTTCGATTGACGGACTGGCATCCAAGTATGAAACGTCTAATAAGAAGGTTAATCAGTTGTGGCACAATATTGTGTGGTCTACTTATGCCAATTTCTTCTCTATCCCGACCGATTGTCCGCAGCGTAACGAGCGTTTGGGATGGGCGGGTGATATATCGGTATTCTCCCGCACGGTCACTTACCTGGCAGATGTACCGCAGTTCTTGCGTCGTTATTTGTGTGCCATGAGGGACGTACAGCGTGAGGATGGCCGTTTCCCGGATGTGGCTCCTCTAGGTGGCGGATTTGGTGGCTTGCTGTGGGGTAGTGCAGGTATTACAGTGCCGTGGGAAGTGTATCAGCAATATGGTGACAAGAGCTTGCTGGCAGAGTACTATGAGGCGATGTGCCGTTATGTGGATTATGTACGGACCAGGAATATCAATTCGGAGACGGGCGTACTGGAACAGGAGAAGGTCTGGGGAAACTTGGGTGACTGGCTGGGACCGGAGAACAACAAGAATGACAAAACACTGATGTGGGAAGCATACTTCCTTTATGATTTGGACATTATGAAAAAAGTGGCTCAGATTTTAGGTAAAAAGGAGGATGCGGAAAAGTTTGGGAAGTTGTATGACGAACGTAAGGCGTTCTTCAACTGTACATATATCGACCCGCAGACAGCGAAAACGATTTCTTCCGGGGCGAACGGTCCGGAAAAGGGAAAACTGGTGGATATACAAACCTCGTACGTGCTTCCATTGTCTTTCGGCATTGTGAATCCGGAATGGAAAGAGCGGTTTGCAGCTAATCTGGCGCATATGGTGCAGCGGGAGAATGTGGCAGACGATGGAAAGACTTATCCGGCTTATTCGCTGATGACGGGATTTATCGGTACGGCATGGATTAACAAGGCACTTTCGGACAATGGATATGATGAGGTGGCGTACAACCTGCTGCAACAGACTACTTATCCTTCGTGGCTGTATTCTGTGGAGCAGGGAGCTACGACCATTTGGGAACGCCTGAACTCGTATACGCATGTCGACGGATTTGGCGAGAACAACCGGATGAACTCGTTTAATCATTATTCTTTTGGAGCTGTCGGGGCATGGATGTATGCCTATTCACTGGGTATTATGCGGGATGAAAACCATCCGGGATTCAAGCATTTTGTGCTTTGTCCTAAGGTAGACCCTACAGGAAAGATGACTTTTGCCAGAGGATATTATGATTCGCTGTATGGACGTATAGAAAGTGCATGGGAAGTAAAAGGCGGAGAGGTGAGGTATTCATTCACAGTTCCGGCAAATACCAGTGCGACACTTTATTTGCCTGCTGCTTCAATGGATAGCGTAACTGAAAATGGTCGCGCGTTACAAGCTGGAAAAGAGGGTATAAAAGAAGTGACATATCAGGATGGAATGTGCAAGGCGGAATTGTTGTCGGGAACTTATCACTTTGTGGTGAAATAATTTTAGGCTATAAAACAAAGCAACCTCCTTCTGCTTGCTGTGAGCAATTCTTCAGCGCAGAAGGAGGTTGTATTTTTATTCTCTTCCGAATTTTTTTCGGTAGGATTGCGGAGTGTATCCTGTATATTTCTTGAAAACCTTGGTAAAGTAAGGTATATCGTCAAAGGTCAGGTAATAGGCTATTTCTTTGGTGCTTCGCTGAGTGGTGGCCAGCAAATCTTTGGCCTGCTGGATTTTCAGTTCCTGAATGTAGTGTGCCGGAGAAAGGCCGGTATACTCTTTGAATAGTTTCCGGAACCAGGAATAACTCATGTGCAGGGAGTCGGCAACTTCTTCCGGACCGATACCTTTTAACAGGTTCTCGCGGATGAACACCTTGGCTTTGCTAATCTGTTCGGTAGCTTTGTTGTCGAACTCGTAGTTCTGCGAGTAGTACATGGTCATGCCTAAGATAAGATTAGCAATGCCAGCCAGATATTGTTGACAGGCCGCTTTTTCTTCCATGGCCACCTGGATGGCTTGTTCGTAAAGTTTTACGATACTGTCCTGCACACCGATGTGATAAACAATCTGGTCTTTTGCAAAAAAGTTGTTTTGGAAACGGCTGTCCATGTTGATTCCCTGAAATCCGATCCAGTATTCCTGCCAGCCGGTTTTTTTATCGGGGAAATAGCTGTGCCATACGTGAGGCTGGAGAATCAAGATGTCTCCTTCCTTGATTTCGATAAATGTGTCGGGAGAGGTATAGAAATAGCCTTTTCCGTGAGTGATGTATAATAGCTGGTAGCTGTCCAGCACACGGCCGCGTGAGGGAGTGAAATAAAAGGCATCCGGATGTCCGGTACGAGGTGGGTACACCGGATAGTTGGGTGGAATGGGTTCCGAACCTACGGTATCCACGGTAATTCCCCAGTCTATATCGCGCGGACTTCGTACCAGATATTTATAGTTTACGCTGTTCTTTTCCATTTTTTGTCCCTTTCTTCGCAAAGATAAAAAATCCCTGATAAACTCCTGAATTTTCGTTAGCAGGAAAAATCAAAAACTTATATTTTAAAGTCATTTCTTCCGCAAGAAGGGAATTTTTTCTTTCTACTTTTGCCACAGTAGTTAACCAAATAAACTTTTAGCATGGATTCCAAATATTTTATTGCATTTGATTTAGGAGCAACTAGCGGAAGAACCATATTGGGGACGCTGACTGGTGATAAATTGACGCTGGAAGAGGTTACCCGCTTCCCGAACCAGATGCTGCAACTCAACGGACATTTTTACTGGAATATTTTTTCCTTGTATGAGAATTTGAAGAAAGGTCTGGCTGCTGTGGCACAGAAAAAAGTATCTGTCACTTCTATCGGTATTGATACATGGGGAGTGGATTTTGCTTTTGTGAATGAGGAAGGAGCACTGATAGGCCTCCCGTATGCGTATCGTGACCCGCAGACTATCGGTAAGAAGGAAGAGTTCTTTGAAAAGGTAATGCCGGCAGATGAGTTGTATGGAAAGACGGGAATCCAGCACATGGATTTCAACAGTATTTTCCAGTTGTATACCCTAAAACAACGGAAGGATTTCGGACTGACGCACGCCAGTCGCCTGCTCTTCATGCCGGATGCGCTTTCTTATTTGCTCACTGGAAAGATGGTGACAGAATATACCATTGCATCGACTTCTCAGTTGCTGAATCCGGAAACACGCAAATTAGATGAAAAATTACTGGAAGTGCTGGGTGTCAGCAAATTCTTGTTTGCGGATATGGTAGAACCGGGAGCTAAAGTCGGTATGCTGACCGAGGATTTGTGTGAAGAACTTCAGATAGAATCTGTTCCGGTAATTGCCGTAGCCGGACACGATACAGCTTCTGCCGTAGCGGCTGTACCGGCTGCCAACAAGAACTTTGCTTACCTGAGTTCAGGTACATGGTCATTGATGGGAATTGAAACAGATGGTCCGGTTGTGAATGAAAAGACAACTCACTATAATATTACGAACGAAGGAGGAGTAGACGGTACCATTCGCTTGCTGAAGAATATCACAGGTATGTGGATTGTAGAACAATGTCTGAAGAAATGGCATAAGGAAGGAACGGATTATACTTATCCGCAGATGGTGGAACTGGCTCAGGCTGCTCGCCCGTTTGCTTGCTTCATCAATCCGGATGACTCGGGATTTACCAATCCACAGGATATGCCTAAAGCCATTTGTGAGTATTGTGCACGTACGGGACAGAATGCACCGCAGACACATGGTGAGTTTATTCGTGTCATCTTTGAGAGTCTGGCACTGAAATACCGTGAGGTACTCGATGTATTCCGTGAACTTTCCGTAAATCCGATTGAAAAGTTGCATATCATTGGAGGAGGTTCACGCAACAAACTGCTGAATCAGTTTACTTCAAATGCTATCGGCTTGCCGGTTGTGGCCGGACCGAGCGAGGCATCTTCAATTGGAAATATCATGCTTCAGGCTAAAGCAGCCGGAGTAGTAAGTACGTTGCAGGAAATGCGTAACGTGATTTCTGTCAATGTGGAACCGGATTATTTCTCACCGGCAGATGCGGAAGTGTGGAATGAAGCTTATCAGAAATATATATCAATCATTAAAAAATAATTTGCCATGAAAGAACAACAGATTATCAATGCGTATGAAATAGCGAAAGAACGCTATGCCAAATTGGGTATCGATACGGATGCCGTAATGGAAACTTTACAGTCTGTACCTATGTCTATGCACTGCTGGCAGGCAGATGATGTGACCGGATTCGAATCACAGGGTTCACTGACCGGAGGTATTCAGGCTACCGGAAATTATCCGGGAAAGGCTCGTAACATTGAAGAATTGCGTGCAGATATCCTGAAGGCTGCTTCTTACGTACCGGGAAAACATCGCTTGAACTTGCACGAAATATATGGTGAATTCGGCGGACAGTTTGTTGACCGTGACCAGGTGGAAGTAAAACATTTTGAAGGCTGGATGCAGTGGTCAAAAGAGAATGACATGAAGCTGGATTTCAACTCTACTTCTTTCTCTCACCCGAAGTCTGGAAACTTGTCTTTGTCAAATCCTGACAAGGCTATCCGTGATTTCTGGATTGAACATACTAAGCGTTGCCGTGCCATTGCTGAAGAAATGGGTAAGCGTCAGGGCGATCCTTGTATCATGAACTTGTGGGTACACGATGGTAGCAAGGATATTACCGTAAACCGTATGAAGTACCGTGCATTGCTGAAAGATTCTTTGGACCAGATTTTTGCACAGAAATACGATCACATGAAGGACTGTATCGAATCAAAAGTATTCGGTATTGGTCTGGAAAGCTATACAGTGGGTTCTAACGACTTCTATATTGGTTATGGTGTACAGAACCAGAAACTGATTACACTCGATACCGGTCACTTCCATCCGACAGAAAGCGTGGCTGATAAGGTTTCTTCTCTGTTGCTCTATGTACCGGAACTGATGTTGCATGTAAGCCGTCCGGTTCGTTGGGACTCAGACCATGTAACTATCATGAACGACGATACACTCGATTTGTGCAAGGAAATCGTACGTTGCAATGCGTTGAACCGTGTTCACATCGGTTTGGATTACTTCGATGCATCTATCAACCGTATCGGTGCGTATGTAATCGGTATGCGTGCTACACAGAAGTGCCTGTTGCAGGCATTGCTCGAACCGCTGAACACGCTGCGTGACTATGAAGAAACTGACCGTGGCTTCCAGCGTTTGGCATTGCTCGAAGAATGCAAGTCATTGCCTTGGGGAGCTGTATGGGATATGTTCTGCTTGAAGAACAATGTACCTGTAGGCGAAGAATACATTGCTGAAGTAGAAAAATACGAAGCGGAAGTAACCTCTAAGAGAAATTAATCTTACAGCCGGATGGCGGGAAAAGCTTGTCTTGCCCGTTGTCCGGCTGGCTTAATTTATAGGCTATGGAAATCATTATCGGATTGTTGATTATTGCAGTGGGAGCATTCTGCCAGTCGAGCTGCTATGTACCCATCAATAAAATAAAGAACTGGAGCTGGGAATCTTACTGGATTGTGCAGGGAGTTTTTGCCTGGCTTGTTTTTCCTTTCTTGGGCGCGTTGCTGGCTGTTCCGGACGGACACAGCCTTTTTGAGGTTTATGCGGCTCATCCAGCCGATACGCTTTGGGCGATGTTCTTCGGTGTACTCTGGGGAGTGGGTGGTCTGACATTTGGTTTGAGTATGCGCTACCTTGGAGTAGCATTGGGACAGTCTATCTCGCTGGGTACCTGTGCCGGACTGGGAACAATCTTGACGCCCATATTTACTGGTCACATGGAGGAACTGACCATGCCGGTTATTGTGGGAGTGATTGTGACTTTGCTGGGTATCGGCATCATCGGTTATGCCGGAAATATGAAGTCTGCCAGTCTGAGCGAGGAAGAAAAGAAAAAAGCTGTGAAAGATTTCAATTTTACTAAAGGAATTTTCGTAGCTTTATTGGCGGGTTTCATGAGCGCCTGTTTCAGTATCGGATTAGGATTCGGACAGAGTTTGTGTTTCCCGGAAAGTGCAGAAGTGTATAAAACTTTGCCGGCTACTCTTATGGTGACTGCCGGAGGTTTCCTTACCAACATGGTGTACTGTTTTTATCAGAATGCAAAGAACAAGACATGGGGTGATTATGGAAAGACCTCGCTGTATGTGAACAACATTCTGTTCTGTGCGTTGGCCGGTGTGTTATGGTATAGCCAGTTCTTTGGCTTGAGTCTGGGAAAAGGTTTCCTGGTAGCTTCACCGGTACTGCTTACGTTCTCCTGGTGTATCCTGATGTCGCTGAACGTGACATTCTCGAATGTGTGGGGAATTATTTTGAAGGAATGGAAAGGATGTTCTTCCAAGACCATCTGGGTACTGGTATTGGGGCTGATTGTCCTGATTGTATCTTCTTTCCTTCCGCAGCTGTTGAAATAAAAAATCAAATTTAAATACATAATATAATGAAATCAATTCTTGAAGGACGTCCGGATTTGGCCCGTGAGATCAATAAAGTGGCCGAAGTGGCCGGATATTTGTGGCAAAAAGGATGGGCTGAACGCAACGGTGGAAATATCACCATCAATGTAACAGAGTTTGTAGACGATGAAATCCGTCAGATGCCGGCTATCAGTGAACCGAAACAGATTGGAGCGGTATTACCGCATCTGAAAGGCTGTTACTTCTTCTGCAAAGGTACACAGAAACGTATGCGCGACCTGGCTCGCTGGCCGATGGAAAACGGTTCTGTGATTCGTATCTGCGACGATTGTGCCAGCTATGTCATTATCGCTGACCAGCCGGTGATGCCGACTTCGGAAGTGGCTTCTCACCTGACTGTTCACAATACGCTGATTGCGGAAGGTGCCCAGAAAAAGGCTACCGTACATACACACCCCATCGAACTGGTGGCAATGAGCCATACTCCGAAGTTCCTGGAAAAGGATGTGCTGACTTATCTGTTGTGGAGCATGATTCCAGAAACAAAGGCATTCTGTCCGCGTGGATTGGGTATCGTGCCTTATAAGATGCCGAGCTCAGTAGAACTGGCAGATGCTACACTGAAGGAACTGGACGATTATGATGTGGTAATGTGGGAAAAACACGGTGTATTTGCCGTAGGTACCGACGTAATGGATGCATTCGACCAGATTGACGTGCTGACCAAGGCTGCCCAGATTTACATTAATGCCCGTTGCATGGGATTTGAGCCGGACGGTATGACGAAAGAACAAATGCAGGAACTGACGGACGTGTTCCATCTTCCGAAATAAATAAAAATCTAACCTTTTAAAACCATGAAATTATGTACAGAATGATTTTGAACGAAACCTCTTACTTTGGTGCCGGATGTCGCGAAGCTATCGCTACAGAAGCAGGCCGTAGAGGTTTCAAGAAAGCTTTTTTTGTAACTGACAAGGACCTGATTCGTTTTCACGTAGCAGACAAGGTGGTGGAAGTGTTCGAAAAGGCAGGTATTCCTTACGAAATATACAGTGATGTAAAAGCCAATCCTACCATTGCCAATGTGCAGAACGGTGTGGCAGCTTTCAAGGCTTCCGGTGCCGATTTTATCGTAGCATTGGGTGGCGGTTCTTCTATTGATACGGCGAAAGGTATCGGTATCGTAGTAAACAATCCGGAATTTGCCGATGTGCGTTCATTGGAAGGGGTAGCAAATACGCATCATAAAGCAGTGCCGACTTTTGCTCTGCCTACTACTGCGGGAACTGCAGCTGAGGTAACCATCAACTATGTGATTATTGATGAGGCTGCTACCAAGAAAATGGTGTGTGTAGACCCGAACGATATTCCGTCAGTAGCTATCGTAGACCCTGAACTGATGTATTCTATGCCGAAGGGCCTGACTGCCGCTACAGGTATGGATGCCCTGACGCATGCCATTGAAAGCTACATTACTCCGGGAGCTTGGGTGATGTCGGATATGTTTGAATTGAAGGCCATTGAGATGATTGCCAAGAACCTGAAGGCTGCCGTAGACAATGGCAGTGATCCGGTAGCTCGTGAAGCCATGTCGCAGGCACAGTATATTGCCGGAATGGGATTCAGCAATGTAGGTCTGGGAATCGTTCACTCTATGGCTCATCCTCTCGGTGCGCACTATGACACTCCGCACGGCGTAGCCAATGCACTGCTGTTGCCTTACGTCATGGAATACAATGCAGAATCTCCTGCTGCACCGAAATACCTGAATATTGCCAAGGCGATGGGAGTAGATACTACTGGTATGAGCGAAGCAGAAGGTGTAAAAGCTGCGGTAGAAGCTGTTCGCCAGCTTTCTTTGAGCATCGGTATTCCGCAGAAGTTGCATGAAATCGGTGTGAAGGAAGAAGATTTGCATCAGTTGGCTATCGATGCATTCAATGATGTCTGCACCGGAGGTAATCCGCGTCCGACTTCAGTAGAAGACATTGAAGCACTCTACCATAAGGCTTTCTAAGCATTCATATTATTTTATATACAAAAACGTCCGCAGTTTCCGGTGAGTTTTCCGGGATTGCGGACGTTATTTTTTTGAAGACTCCTTCCTGGGAAAAAAACGCCTTTACGTTTGGATTGAAACGCAAAGGTGTTTAAGATGAAATGTACTTGCGTTTGGTTTCAAATGTCCTTGTGTTCTGAAGTAAACGTAAGTACGTTTTGGAATGGGTAATTTTTCCTTAATTTTCCTTGCTCTTTCGCTGTACAATGCGGGCACCGGCAGGTACACTTTCCGTCACCCAGATGTTACCTCCAATGGTAGCTCCTTCACCGATGGTGATGCGTCCTAAAATGGTGGCATTGGAGTAGACAATCACATTGTCTTCCAGTATCGGGTGGCGTGGAATACCCTTGATGGGGTTTCCCTGTTCGTCGCAAGGGAAACTCTTGGCACCCAATGTAACACCCTGGTACAGTTTCACGTGATTGCCGATGATGCAGGTCGCACCGATTACGACACCCGTACCGTGGTCAATGGTAAAATGATGTCCGATTTGCGCACCCGGATGGATGTCGATTCCGGTTTCGGAGTGAGCCATTTCCGTGATGATACGCGGAATAAGAGGCACGTTGAGCCGGTGAAGCTCGTGGGCAATCCGGTAGTTGGTCACTGCACGGATGACGGGGTAACAGCAGATGATTTCACCAAAGCAGGTGGCAGCCGGATCACCATAGTATGCAGCTTCTACATCGGTAGCCAAAATCCGCCGGATTTCCGGCAGACGGCTGATAAACTCAGCCGCTAATTGAGTAGCCGTGGCACGGCAAGGTGACTGACAGTCACACTGGCCTGAGTTTTCCACTCCGAAGCACAATCCGGCCTGTATCTGTTCGATGAGCAGAGAAAACAGCTCTTCAATATTGACACCAATGTGGTAGTTGATGGTCTGGCTGTTGATGGTAGAATTGCCAAAGTAGCCGGGGAACAAGATGGCACGTGACAGTTCTACGATGCGTTCCAGTGATTTTCCGGAAGGAAGCGGCTCACCTTCTCTGTGCTGATGGAACAGCCCACGGTAAGATTGGCTGTCGGAAAGTTCGTCAACAGCCTTTGTCAGTATATGTGTGTAATCAATTGGGCTCATAAGCATTCCTTTTTGATAATTGGCAAAAGTAACTATATTTTGTGATGAATCCAATAAAATCTTATTTTTGTAGAAAAATCAGAATGGTATGGTAGTAAACAAGAAAAATCCGTTTGCTTTCAAGGCAAAACAGAGCAATAAGAAAAAGACAAGTGGAAAACGGGTGGGAAAGTCCCGTCCGGAGAAAGCGAATAACCAGTTGAACCGCAGGGTGAAATAATAAAAATCTACATGATACCCATGAAAAACACAGTAGTAGCTATAATTTATTTTTTCTTGATTGGTATTATACCCGGAATGTCTCAGGATATATTATCTAAGCCGATGCCTTTCTATTCAGATTTGGCTTCAAATGAAATTTGGGATATATACCAAGATGAATGGGGATATTTGTGGATTGGTACATCCAATGGATTAGCTAGATATGACGGACATCAAGTCCGTTCTTTTAAGAATGACTATCGTTTTCCTCATTTGCTGACTGATAATAGGATTACAAGTTTTGCGGAGAGCATAGATTATTTGTGGATTGGTACTCACAAAGGAATCAATTTATTTGAAAAACATACAGGTAAAGTTATTCCTATTCCGGAGAAAAGCTTACAAGATAAAGACATAGCGTTTATGCTTATAACAAAAAAAGGGGAAATCTGGATAGCTTCTGGAGGAAATCTTTATCGTTGCAGAAAAGACGGAAGTCTTGTCCGTAAATATGACATGCGGCATATACTAAAAATCGATAGTCAGCAGGCAATTATACTTAATAGTTTGTATGAAGATAAATCTGGTGTATTATGGGTGCTGATGGGAAAGGGTGGACTATGCCGTTATGATTCGAAGTTAGATACATTCTCCTATTATCCTTATATGATTGACGTAGATTACTATACGATGTATCAAGATAAAGCGGGTGGTTACTGGATTGGTACATGGGGAAATGGTTTATGGAAATTTCAACCTGATTCACCAGAAAAAGCTTATTTTGTAAATTGTTCTTTTTTAATGGGAAAAGATGGGAAAGAATCCGCCGTATATAGTATAGTTCAAGATGATGTGTATCATTATTTATGGTTTTTATCTTATAACAAACTCTATGCATTAGATATATCTCATGGTGATATAAAGTTAGTTGATATAGATAGCCGTGTGGATACTCAAAAGATGTATACTCGTATTTTGAAGGATAGGGAAGGAAATTTATGGTTAAGCTCTTATGATTTGGCAAATGTCGTTCGTTTTGATAAATCGGGGATTAAATATTATTCATTATCGCAAGTAAAGAATGATTTAGGATGGGATACCAATATTTTGCATTTGTGTGTGGATGAAAATAATGTAGCATGGGTGAATCAAGATCGACTGGGCTTGTGTCTGTATGAGTTGGATACTGATAAGTTGCATTATGCGGATTTAAATGGTAAAGTCAGAGAGGTTAATTTAATGGTTAAAGCTCAGCAACCTTTATCTGTATGGGTGAATGGAAGAGGAGATTCGCGTTTAGTAAAAATAATTAGAAATGGCAGTAAATTGTATGTGACAAAGGAAATAGATTTGTCTTTATATACGGACAATTGTGGAGATATTCTTCAAATGATGGAAGATTCAAATTTAAATTTGTGGGTATTAACTTCCAATAATTTGTTTGTTATATCCCCCAATGATTATTCTGCTGTTTTTTGTGAACCTTTGAATAAAAGAAATATTACTCATTTATGTGTAGATACTCATAGAGAGATTTGGGGAATTTCGACTTCCAATCAAGTGTTTTCTTTGAGATATAGTGATAAGAAAATTGTAGCGACACGAAAAGTTATTTGTTTTACTTCGGAACAAGAAGATACTCCCAAACTTTCTTGTGTAGATTATGATGATTGTATGTGGATTGTATCTTCATTGGGGTATGTCTATAGGTCGACTCCTGCCAAAGATAAATTTGAACTGATAGGACTTAATGAGATATTAAATGACTGTATTGTATTGAAGTTGTTGGTAGACCGTAGGAACCTATGGGTGATTACTAATAAAAAGATTTTAAAATATAATCTGCAAACGAAGCTTTATACAGAGTATTCCACTCGAGACAGTAATATACGAGTTCATTTGTTTAGAGGGCAGGCTGCTTGTCCGGATAATTCGGGTGGAATTTATGCCGGTGGACATAATGGATTTATTCATTTGCTTCAGTCTGGTAGTCAGTGGGGAGCAGATTGTAGTTTCGCTCCTATGGTGACAGATATTAAGGTAGATGGGAGTAGCGTGTTTTTTGATAAGCCGAAAATAGGAAATACGGTATCTCATGTGTTTTTGACAAGTCGTGATAGAAATATAGAATTATCTTTTTCTACATTGGAATATGGACTTCAGAGAGAAAAACAAATAGCCTTTAAGTTGGAAGGGGTAGATAAGGATTGGGTGTATCCTGAAGTAAATAAATTTACTGCTTTTTATAATGAACTGCCTAAAGGTACCTTTCATTTTAGATTAAAGTATATAGATAATGGAAAATGGGTGGATAGTCAATATGATTTGACTATTGTTCGGCTTCCTGCATGGTATGAAACATGGTGGGCATATACTTTTTATATCGTTTTGGGAATAACAGTATTATGTCTGGTAGAGTATTTTTACTTGAGAAGATTGAAAAAGAAAAATCAGATAAAACTTAAGGAAGAGCTGGCAAAAACGAAGATTGATTATTTTACTAATGTTTCTCATGAAATACTGACTCCTTTGACAGTCATATTAACGGTTATAGAGTTCTTTGAGAAAAACACTTTTCATGATCAATACGGAAAACAAGTTAATATATTGAAGAGAAATGTTTTAAAGGTGCGCCATTTGATTCAGCAGGCATTAGATTTTCGTAAAATCAATACGCAGACCATGCCTTTACATATTAGTTATGGTCGAATAGATTCATATATAAAAAATGTATGCGTAGCTTCTTTTATGGCTTTATCAAGCAAAAAACACCAACAATTTAATGTGGTAACGAATTCATCTATTGAAGGTTATGTGGATTTTGAAAAACTGGATCAGATTTTATATAATCTGCTTTCTAATGCCATAAAATACACTCCGGAAGGTAAGAGGGTTGAGTTACAAGTTTCAGAAAAAATGGAAAGCGACCGACATTTTTTGATAATAAAAGTTTCAGATCAGGGAATAGGGATAAAACCGAAAGATTTAAAATTGATTTTTAATCAGTTTTATACTGGTAAAAATGCGACCGGTAATGAATCAAATGGAATTGGCCTGTATTTGACAAAGTCACTGGTTGAACTTCATCATGGTGAGATTTCAGTGGAGAGTGTGTATGGAGAGGGTTCTGTTTTTATGGTTTCACTTCCATTGAATAAAGAGGTTTATGCAACAATAGAAGAGACGACCACTCTTTCTGGGGATAATAAACAAATAATGGATGCTTCTGATATAGTTTCTGTTGTGGAGAATGAAGGTACAGTAGTAGAAAAAAGTACAGTTTTGTTTATTGATGATGATAAGGAATTGCTTTATGTTTTACAGCAAACATTTTTAGGTAAATATAATGTATTGGTGGCGGAAACGGCTAAGTGTGCTTTAGAACAATTGTCACACAATGATATTGATATGATTGTGTGTGATATTACATTGCCAGATATGATTGGATGGGATTTATGTAAAAAGATAAAAACAGATTATCGATATATGCATATCCCTATTATTATTCTTACAGCTAAACAAGGAGTAGAAGACCAGGTGGTAAGTTATAATATTGGTACTGATGGTTTCCTGACCAAACCATTTGAAATAAAAGTGCTCGAAGCACGTATCGATAATTTAATTTTAACTTATAAGCGATTGCAGTCAACTTTTCGTAAAGAACAAAGTATGGATTTCTCTATACTTCCTTATCAGGCTGCAGATAAAAAATTACTGGAAAAAATAACTTCTACTGTAAGAGAACATTTAGAGGAGGCAGAGTTTGATTTGGAAATGTTATCAAAAGAACTGGGCATGTCGAAATCGACTTTGCATAGAAAAATAAAAGCTATGACAGGGCTTACACCATTGGATTTTATTCGGAATATAAAAATGAAAGAAGCCTGTGTTATGCTTAATGCTCGTCAATTATCTATTTCTGAGATAGCTTATGCATTAGGATTCACAAATCCTAAATATTTTACCAAGTGTTTTAAGGATGAGTTTGGTGTAACGCCGACTGAATTTCAACAAAAAAGTATAATAAAAATGTCAAGAGAGGTATAAAATCCTTGCATGCGATAATATTTTCTCCCTTCAGGCAGTATTTAGACACGCTTTGAACTGAGTTTTAATTTTCCTTTGCCATTGTGAAATAATAATATGTTTCAAAATGGTAAAGGAAAAATTTTTTATAAAGAGACAATGTAAGGATGATGCAAAGCTGTGTCTTTATAAAGCCGGTTACTTATTGTATCATTCTTTGCTATTATAGTCATTATGCATTTTGTGGTCTGTGTTTAATCGTTAATCATTAATTATTTACTTAATCTAAATCATATGAAAAATATAAGCTTATTTGATATAAGTGGTAGAGATTATAGACTACAAAGAAGTCTATTATTTATTTTCTTATTTTCTTTTGTTGTACTTCTGCAATTAAAAGCGGAAAATTGGCTCGTTAGAGGAAAAGTTTTGGATGAAAAAACAAAAGAGGCTTTAATAGGAGTTTCTATTTTGGAAAAGAATACTACTAATGGTACTGTTACGGACTTTGAAGGAAATTTTTCTTTAACGGTTAATAGTAGGAATGCTATTCTGAATATTTCATATATTGGTTATGTGACCCAGCAAGTGTCTGTTGATAATAATCAAGTTTTGGAAGTTTTATTGAAAGAAGATAGTGAGCAGTTAGATGAGGTTGTTGTGGTGGGATATGGAGCACAAAAAAAAGCAACATTGTCTGGATCTGTAACGAGTGTAGGAGGAGAAAAGCTTGCGAGAACTCCTGTTGTCAATCTAAGTCAAGGTATAGCAGGGCGTCTTCCTGGAGTTGTAGCAGTCTCTAATACCTCAGAACCAGGATATGATGGTGCAACAATTACGATTCGTGGAGTTAATACATTTGGTAAATCTGATCCATTGATAGTCGTAGATGGAGTACCTGGCCGTTCTCTTGAGCGAATTGATCCGGCTACAATTGAGACGATGTCAGTGCTAAAAGATGCTTCTGCAGCGATTTATGGTGCGCAAGCTGCGAATGGGGTTATTCTTATTACTACGAAACGAGGTAAATTGGGAAAACCAAAAGTAAGTATGTCTTATAACTATGGAATTTCGGCTCCGACTGTTATTCCAGAGATGACTAACGCGTACGAGTATGCTACATTGATGAATGAAATAGATGCATATGCAGGTAATAAACCTCGTTATTCAGAATCAGACTTGAAACAATATGTGGATGGAAGCGACCCTTGGGGACATCCTGATACAGACTGGTTTGGAGAAACATTGAAAAAGTGGTCTGCACAGACTTATGCTAATGCAACAATTGAGGGAGGAACTGAAAATGTAAAATATTTTGCTAGTTTGTCGGCAAAAGGCCAAGATGCTTTTTATAAAAATAGTGGAGCAAATTATAATCAGTATGATTTAAGGATGAATCTGGATACAAAAATCAATAGGTATATAGATGCATATATAAATGTAGCTGCCCGTATGGAGGACAGAAAATATCCCACTCGTTCTGCAGAAAATATTTTTCGTATGTTGATGCGATCTAAACCTAATTCTCCAGCATATTGGCCTAATGGCTTGCCTGGACCAGATATTGAGTTTGGTGATAATCCGGTAGTTATTTGTACAAATCAAACAGGATATGATAGAGATAAGCAGTATGTATTGAATGGTGATTTTGGAGTGAATATTAAAATTCCTCACGTTGAGGGATTATCAATAAAAGCTACAGCCTCTTTGGATAAAGGGTTTCGTTTCAGAAAAATTTGGCAGAAGCCATGGTATTTGTATTCGTGGGACGGAACTTCTGTAGATTCAAATGGACAACCTGTATTGGTAGAAGGAAAGAAAGGGTTTAGTGATCCAAGATTGACGGAGTCTATGGAAGATAATTTAGGAATACTTTTAAGTGGTATTGCCTCCTATTCTCGTACTTTTATGGATGACCATTCGGTAAATGTATTAGCTGGTGTAGAACGTATTATAGATGAAGGTGATTCTTTTGAAGCTTTTAGACGGTATTTTTTATCTTCATCTATAGATCAGTTGTTTGCAGGTGGGCAAGATGAAATAAATAACACAGGTACTGGTTACAAGGAGGCCCGATTGAATTATTTTGGACGTTTGAATTATGCTTATAAATCAAAGTATTTAGCTGAATTTGTCTGGAGATATCAAGGCTCATATATTTTTGCTAAGAAGAATAAATTTGGTTTCTTTCCAGGAATTTCTTTGGGTTACGTAATTTCTGAAGAGAACTTTTGGAAAAAGCATGTCCCCTTTATTTCTTTTGCAAAAATTAGAGCGTCTTGGGGACAAACGGGAAATGATTTGATAGATCCTTATCAATATATGTCTTCATATTTATTTAATAGTTTGATGTATGTAACAAATAATGGAACTACGATGAATCAAGCTTTAATGGAAAGTGTTGCTCCTAATCAAAACGTAACTTGGGAAACTGCAACTCAAAAAAATATAGGTCTTGATTTACAGTTCTTGCAGGGAGATTTGGCTTTGACAGTTGATTATTTTCATAATAAACGATCTGATATTCTGTGGAAAAGGAATGCCTCTGTTCCTGCTACATCAGGATTGGAATTGCCGGATGAAAATTTAGGTAAGGTTCTAAATCAGGGGGTGGATTTTAATATTGATTATCGGAAAACATTTAATGAGTGGCGTTTAGGAGTAAATTTAAACGGAGTTTATGCCAGAAATAAAATTTTATTCTGGGATGAAGCTCCTGGAGTTCCTGATTATCAAAAATCAACAGGTAAACCTATTGATGCCGGATTGTATTATCAGGCAATAGGTATTTTTAAGAATAAAGAAGAAGTTGAGGCTTATCCTCATTGGGCCGGAGCTCGTCCTGGAGATATTATTTTTAAAGATGTAAATGAAGATGGGGTTATTGATGGAAATGACCGTGTAAGGGATGATCGTAGCCGTACCCCTAGATTTACAGGTGGATTAACTGTTGATGTTGCATATAAAGGCTTTGATTTCTCTTGTATGTTTCAAGGAGCTTTTGGGGGTATTTTTTATCAGACCACAGAGTCTGGAGATTTTGCAAATTTCTTAAAAAGTTTTTATGATAATCGTTGGACAGAAGATAATCCGACAGCTTCTTTCCCACGTACGTATAATCGAAGTAATGAATATTATGTGAATCAACAGAATACGTTCTGGTTACATAAAACAGATTATGTCCGAATGAAGAATATAGAATTGGGTTATACTATTCCTTCTATATTGACGAAAAAAGCAGGTATTGAACATTTACGTATATATATAAATGCTTATAATCTTTTGACCTTTAGCCCAGATATGAAGGATTATGATCCAGAAAACACAAGTGGATCTGGTTATAATTATCCTTTGAATAAGGTTATAAATTTTGGTATTAATCTTACTTTTTAAATTTGAGAAATATGAAAAAGATATATTCTTTAGCATTGCTTTTAGGGTTAACATTTTCATCGTGTAATGATAATTTTCTTGATATAACTCCTATAGATCGTTATTCTGATGCGATTGTGTGGACAGATGAAGCGCTGGTGACTGCATTTGTAAATAATATTTATGAAGGACAAAAATGGGGATTTCATACAGTAATGTTATCTTCACTTTGTGATGAATCTATGGAAGTATGGTCGTGGGAAAGTCAGCCTGTAGTTCAGAGTGAATTGAGTCCAAGCTATCAAGGCATATTAGCTCCTAATTTTTGGATTATGACATTTCAAAATATTACATGGAATAGTTTGTACAAAAATATTAGAGCTTGTAATATGTTTTTAGAAAATGTCAAGAAGTATGAGTTACAAGGGGAGGCTATAGAACGTTTACATGGTGAAGTGTTATATCTTAGAGGGTATTTTTATTATTGGTTGTTAATTCAATGGGGAGGTGTTCCGTTAATTGATAAGACTTTTACTCCCGAGGATGAACTGAAAGTTTCACGTAATACTTTCAAGGAAACTGTAGATTTTATAGTGAAAGACTTGGATGATGCGGCCTCTCTTCTTCCTTTGAGTGGAGATAAGGCACGTGCGACAAAAGGAGCTGCACTAGCTTTAAAATCTCGTGTTTTGTTGTATGCTGCAAGTGATTTATATGTTTCTCAATCTCAGTGGGCTGTAGGATATGAACATCCTGAGTTAGTAGGCTATGTGGATGGTGATCAGAGAGAGCGTTGGGAGAATGCAAAAAAAGCAGCAAAAGATGTGATAGATTTAGGTATTTATCATCTTTATGGAGAAGGTCAGCAGTGGGCTACTCCAGATGAAGCGGTAGCTAATTATGTTAATATCTTTTTGTGCCATAATTCGGATGAAGATATAATGCTTCAGTATTATGATTTGGTTAATCATAATAGCGATGATTTTCAGCTTCCTCGTGTTGGCTTATTTAATAGCCCTAATGGTTTTCATGGTTGGGGTGGAAATACGCCTACGGGTCAGTTAGTTGATTCTTATGAAATGAGTGATGGAACAAAATTTAGTTGGAGCAATCCTGCCCAAGCAATACATCCATATGAAAATAGAGATCCTCGTTTTTATGCATGTATTTTGTACGATGGAGCTCATTGGCGGGAAAGGCCAGATGATACAGTTGATGCTGACCCTGACGGAATTGTACAGACTGGATTTTATCAACAGGCAGATGGTTCTTATACTGCAGGTTTAGATACAAGGCAAGGTCCAATTGAAGATTGGAATGGTACATATACAGGATATTATATGCGTAAATTCTTAGATCCTTCAGTTAACCATCAATATGACAAACAACTTTTTCCTTGGAGACAAATTCGTTACGCAGAAGTTCTGTTGAATTATGCTGAGGCTTGTTTGGAATTAGGAGAGGAAGAAGAAGCTAGAAAATATATTAATATGATTCGAAAACGTGCTGGTATGCCTGATATTCCATCTACTGAAACAGGGAAAGAATTAATGGACCATTATCGTAATGAAAGAAAAATAGAACTAGCTTATGAACAACATCGTTATTTTGATATTCGTAGATGGATGATTGCTCCAGAGGTTATACAACCAGCTCAAGGTATAGATATTCGTTATCCTTATGATTCACAGGATCCAGTTTATTCTGTAATAGAAGTGCAAGAACGTAAATGGAATAATAAGGCTTATTTTCTGCCTATTTACTTAGATGAAATAAATAAAAATGATTTGTTAATACAAAATCCAGGTTATTAATTTTTTATCCTTTTGAATATGAGATGTTTAAGGTTAATTTTAAGTTTGTTGTTAATTCCTTTAGGAAGTATGTCTCAATCTGTTTCTACATATTTTCAGTTTGAAAAGCCTCTTTATGGAGCGGCATATTATAGTGAATATACACCGACAGATAGGTTGGATGAAGATATACGCCTGATGAAGCAGGCTAATCTCTCGGTAGTACGTATCGGTGAGTCTACATGGTCGGTCTTTGAACCACAGAATGGAGTCTTTCAATTTGAATGGATGGACAGGATTATTGATAAATTAAGTAAAGCTGGCATTAAAATTATTTTAGGTACTCCTACTTATTCTATTCCGGCTTGGATGGCTCATCAACATCCGGAAGTGCTTTCACAAACTGTGGATGGTAAACAAAGCTATTATGGTATCCGCCAGAATATGGATTTGACTAATCCTATTTATCGTCATTATTGTGAGCGTATTATCCGAAAATTGATGGAGCGTTATGCCAAACATCCGGCTATTATTGGTTTCCAGGTTGACAATGAAGTAGAAGCCAGAGGTATAGATAATCCAGGTTATTTTGAAGGTTTCCGAAATTATATAAAAGATAGCTTTCATGCTAATTTGGATTCATTAAATGCGCGGTGGGGGTTGAATTACTGGGGCATGAACATTAATACGTGGGAGGAGTTCTATGACCGTAAAGGAGTGACGAATCCTTCTTATAAATTGTGGTGGGAACGATGGAACCGTAAGGTTACGGCTGATTTCTTAAACTGGCAGGTGGATATTGTGAATGAATATAAACGACCGGATCAATTTGTAACCCATTGTTTTATGCCTTATTTCTGTAATATCGACCAAATAGAAGCTTTCCGGCAGATGGATTATCCCGCCATTAATGTGTATTATACGATGCAGGACGGCCAGGATGGTCAGTGGATTGGATATGCTTGTGATTATATGCGTGAACTATGCAAGCATAAAAATTTTCTGATAACTGAGACTAATGCTCAGGGTACGGGATGGAGTAGTCGCGACCAATGGCCTCCGTATGATGGGCAATTGCGGCAGAATATGTATGCGTTTTTGTCAGGTGGCGCAAATATGGTAGAATATTGGCATTGGAGCACCTTACATTATGGTCAGGAAACATACTGGAGAGGTCTCTTGGGCCATGACATGACACCTAACCGCGTGTATGCTGAGTTTTCGAGAGGAGCTAAGGAATTGGAGAAAATTGGAAAAAGGTTGGTGAATTCTCGTAAACATAACCGGGTTGCTATGTTATTTAGCTATGATTCTAAGTTTGGACTGGATTTTATGCCGTATACTCATGGTGATCAATATAAGGACTATATGATTTATGAGGCATTATATCGTCAGAATATTGAATGCGATATCGTTCCGTGTGATAAGATAACTGATTTTGATAAGTATGATATGTTGGTAATTCCTCCTCTTTATGTGGCATCAGACGAACTTTTGTATAAAATTGCTGATTTTGTTGAAAAGGGAGGTGATGTGGTTATGTTCTATAAAAGCGGTTATTGCGATCCGGATAATGTAGTTCGGCCTATGCTTGCTCCAGGTCCTTTGGCGAAAGCCTGTGGATTTACTTATCAGGAGTTTTCTAGTATCAACCAGTTGCCTTTGAAGTCAAACGAGTTAGGAGTGGAAGAAAACCAGATAAGTACATGGATGGAGTTTCTTTGTCCTACAACTGCAGTTCCGTTGGCGTACGCAGATCATCCTTTTTTCGGTAAATGGCCGTGCATAACGGAAAATGCTTATGGAAAAGGACATTTGATTTATGTGGGGACAGTACCTTCGCAGAAGTTGTTGGAAAAGCTGATCGCTCGTGCAGCAGACCGTCAGCAGATTGCCTCTGTAGAACGTAAATTTAGTTTCCCATTGATTCTTCGCTCTGTGGAGAATGGATATGGAAAGAAAGTTCATTATTTATTTAATTATTCAATGAAGCCAGTTACGCTTGATTATCCATATAGTGACAGCCGTTCATTATTGGATGAACAACAATTGAAGAAAGGTGCTTCTGTAGTAATAGAGCCTTGGGGCGTAATTATAGGAGAAGAATATTGATAAAAAAATTCCCCTTACTTTGTCTGCATCAATTCGGAATGAGATAGAGTAAGGGGATTTTATAGCTGGATTATTTAAGCTTCAGCCAATACGAAATCCAGCTGTTTCTTAGCCAGGTTAGCACGGGCTACCTTAATCTTAATCGGATCGCCGAGACTGAATTTCTGGTGATGACGACGTCCGATGAGGCAGTAGTTCTTTTCGTCGAACTCATAGAAATCGTTGCCCAAGTCGCGCATGGCAATCATGCCCTCGCATTTGTTTTCGTTGATTTCTACGTAGAGTCCCCATTCTGTGACACCGGAAATTACACCATCGTACACTTCTCCGATACGTTCACCCATAAATTCCACCTGTTTGTATTTCACGGATGCACGTTCTGCACTGGCTGCAGTCTGCTCCATTGCCGAACTGTGTTCACAGAGAGTTTCATACTTGTCGGCTTGTGCGCTTCGTCCTCCTGCCAGGTAACGGGTAAGCAGGCGGTGTACCATCAAGTCCGGATAACGGCGGATAGGAGAGGTGAAGTGCGTGTAGTAATCGAATGCCAGTCCGTAGTGTCCGATGTTATAAATCGAATAGCGTGCTTTCTGCATGGCGCGTAAAGACACTGTTTCTATCAGGTTCTGTTCTTTCTTTCCTTCAATTTCGCCTAACAAATGATTGATAGACTTGGATACTTCAGCTTTGCTACCTCCTGTGCGGATTTTGTAACCGAAGCGGGCGATAAACTGATTCAGGTTATCCAGCTTGTCAGGGTCGGGCAGGTCGTGGATACGATAAGGAAGTACCTTCGGTTTTTTGTTCTTAGGAACTTTTCCTACGTATTCTGCCACCGTCTTGTTGGCTAACAGCATGAATTCTTCAATCAGCTTGTTGGCTTCTTTAGACACCTTGAAGTATACGCTGAGCGGTTTACCCGTCTCGTCAATTTCAAATTTTACCTCACAGCGGTCAAAGTTGATAGAGCCGGCGGCCATTCGTTTTTCTCGCAGAATCTGTGCCAGACGATTCAGTTGAAGTACCTCTTCCTTGTAGTCACCTTCTCCTGTTTCAATGATTTGCTGTGCTTCTTCATACGTGAACCGACGGTTGGATTTGATTACCGTATGACGGATGCGGTAGTTCTTCACTTCCGCTTTTTCATTCATTTCGAAAATGACAGAGTAAGCCAGTTTTTCTTCATCAGGACGCAGGGAGCAGATAAAGTTGCACAGACGTTCCGGCAACATCGGGATAGTACGGTCTACCAGATAGACAGAAGTGGCACGTTTGGCCGCTTCCTTGTCGATGATGCTTCCTTCTTTTACATAGTGTGATACGTCCGCAATATGCACACCCACTTCCCATAATCCGGGTTTCAGGGTGCGGATGGACAACGCATCGTCAAAGTCTTTGGCATCTTTCGGGTCGATGGTGAACGTCACGACATCACGGAAATCTTCCCGTTCGGCATAATCTTCCGGCGTGATGTCGGCCGACAGTTTCTCTGCTGCAGCTTCTACTGCCTGCGGATATACGTACGGCAATCCGTATTCAGCCAGAATAGCGTGCATTTCAGTGGTGTTGTCACCCGCTTTTCCGAGGATGTCGATCACTTCGCCAAACGGATTCTTAGCTTCTTCCGGCCATTCGGTAATGCGGACAATAGCCTTATCACCGTTCTTTCCGCCTTTCAGCTTGTCTTTCGGGATAAAGATGTCGTTAGCCAGAGTACTGGTCTCCGTAAGCAGGAACGCATAATTCTTGCTGACTTTCAATACACCGACAAAGGTTTCGTTGGCGTGTTCCAGAATCTCGATTACCTGTGCTTCCAGCTGATGCTTTTTACGTTTGGCACACAAGGCAACTTTCACCTTGTCATTGTTCATTGCATGAGCAGAGTTACGTTCCGCAATGAAAATGGGTTCTCCTCCCTCTTCAGGAATAAACGAGTTCTTTCCATTGCTTTTACGTACGAAGATTCCGGTCAGAATCTGTCCTTTGTCATTGATTTTATAGCGCCCTTTTTCGATTTCAATCAGGAAGTTGTCTTCCAACATTTCTTCCACTACATCGATGCAGAGCATTTTTCCCGGATGGGTTGTAAGTTTTAGAGCTTGGAACAACTGCTTGAGGCTGAATGCTTCATTCGGCTTTGTACGGAAATAGTTGAGCAGTATCTCTACGAGCTCTTTTTTCTTCAGGTGCTTTCCGCCTTTCTTTTCTTTTTTCTTTTTAGCCATGTTGTTTTGTTTTAAATCAACAGCTCTCTGCTGTTGGTAAGATTATCTTTATACAAAGAAAGTGATTTCCGGGGAATAAACGTGGTTTTTTCTGTTAAGATGCTGAAAAACTATTATCTTTGCCACATTCTTTTTACAAAAGTAAGATATGAATGAGATTGGAACATCCGTTCGTGAACGTGAGATTTACAAGGTAACCCTGGTGGGTAGTCTGGTCAATATTCTGCTGGTGGCCTGTAAGTTTGCGGCAGGCTTCTGGGGTAAGAGTGCGGCGATGATTGCCGATGCGGTGCACTCTTTGTCGGATTTGATAACGGACTTGATTGTCATCGTGTTTGTGCGTATTTCCAGCAAACCGGAAGATAAGGGACATGATTACGGACATGGAAAGTATGAAACACTGGCTACGCTCTTGATTGGAGCGGCTTTGCTGGCTGTAGGCGTAGGAATTTGCTGGAGTGGAATAAAATCAATCATCAGTTTTGCAAAAGGAGAGGCATTACAGTCGCCCGGCTGGATTGCACTGGCCGCTGCCATTGTATCCGTAGTATCGAAAGAAATCTTGTTTCATTACACCCGTCTGGTGGGAAAACGCTGTAATAGTCCGGCCGTGATAGCCAATGCCTGGCATCATCGCAGCGATGCATTTTCTTCTATCGGTACGGCCGTAGGTATTGGAGGAGCTATCTTGTTGGGAGAAAGCTGGCGTGTGCTCGACCCTCTGGCGGCAGTGATTGTCAGTTTCTTTATTGTGCAGGTGGCCGTGAAGCAGCTGAAGGCTTGTATTGATGAACTATTGGAACGCTCGTTGCCCGATGATATAGAGCAGGAAATTACGCAGACGGTATTGTCACTGGACGGTGTGTCGCAGCCGCATCATTTGCGTACCCGCCGTATTGGAAGTCATTATGCGATAGACATGCACGTGCGGATGGACGGAAGTATCTCGCTGCATGAGGCACATGAAAAGGCTACTGCCATTGAGCAGAAGTTGCGGGATACTTTTGGAGAGGATACCTACATCAGTATCCATGTAGAACCGGAAAAATAAGTTTATGGAGAAAAAAATATTAGTCACCGGTGCCAGTGGGTTCATCGGGAGCTTTTTGGTGGAAGGTGCGCTGGAGCGTGGCATGCAGGTGTGGGCCGGTGTGCGGAAGAGCAGCAGCCGGAAATATTTGCAGGATTCACGTATCCATTTTGCCGTACTGGATTTTACTGATTCCGACCGTCTGGCCAGTCAGTTGGAGGAACAGAAACGCCAGCATGGGAAATGGGATTACATTATTCATTGTGCAGGGGTGACCAAATGCCTGGACAAGGCCGATTTTGAAATCGGGAATTACTGGGCTACCCGACATTTTATTGAGACCCTGAAGCGATTAGACATGCTTCCCGTGAACTTTATTTACATAAGTTCGTTAAGTATATTTGGACCGATTCGGGAAAAAGACTATTCATCCATTTGTGAAACGGACACTCCCCGACCTAATACAGCGTATGGGCTGAGTAAACTGCATACCGAGGAATATTTGAAATCCCTCACCAATTTCCCGTATGTGATTTTCCGTCCGACGGGAGTTTACGGTCCACGGGAACGCGATTATTTCCTGATGGCGAAGTCCGTGCAGCAGCATGTGGATTTTGCAGCAGGTTTCAAACGTCAGGATATTACGTTTGTGTTTGTGAAGGACTTGGTACAGGCCATTTATCTGGCTATTGAAAAAAATGTCACAGGCCGCGCTTATTTTGTGAGCGACGGAAAGGTATACAGTAGTCATACGTTTTCCGACTTGATTCGGAAAGAATTGGGAAATCCGTGGATGCTTCGTTTCGTCTGTCCGTTGTTCCTTTTGAAAGCCATTTCCTTTGTGGCAGAGAATGTAGGACGAATACTCCGTAAGACGAGTACACTGAATTGTGATAAATATCGTATTATGAAACAGCGCAACTGGCGGTGCGACATCTCACCACTGGAAAAGGAATTAGGATATGTTCCCGAATATCCGTTGGAAAGAGGAGTAAAAGAAATCATTGCCTGGTATAAAAAAGAAGGATGGCTATAGAACTGAAGTTATTTGAACGAGTAGAAAGTGGAAAGGGCTTGTTTGCTGTAGAAAGCATTAGTTTGATTTACAATGCACTGACCACTATTTTGATTTTGCTTTTGTATCCCCGGATGGATCATCCCGGGATGATGTTGCTGGAGCGTCTGGGCATTGTGGTCCTGACGTTCGTACTGATATATTTGTATCAGGCATTTCCCTGTCGTTTGACGGCTTTTGTCCGTATGGTCGTGCAAATGTCATTGTTGGCATACTGGTATCCGGATACGTTTGAATTTAACCGCTTGTTCCCGAACCTGGATTACGTGTTTGCTTCCGCCGAACAGGCTATTTTTCATTGCCAGCCTTCGGTGGAATTTAGCAAGCTGTGTCCTTCCATGTGGTTCAGTGAGCCTTTCAATATGGGGTATTTCTTTTACTATCCCATGATGCTGATTGTGGTGGTATATTATTTCCTGACCCGTTTTGAATGGTTTGAGAAGATTTGCTTCGTGCTGGTCACTTCTTTCTTCATTTACTATTTGTTCTACATTTTGGTGCCGGTGGCCGGACCTCAATTCTATTTCCCGGCCATTGGAATGGATAAAGTGAACGCTTGTGATTTTCCGGCAATAGGAGATTATTTTAATGACAATACTTTCTTGCTCCCTGGACCGGGATATGAACATGGATTCTTTTATAATCTGGTAGAAGCTTCACAGGAAGTGGGTGAACGTCCTACGGCTGCTTTCCCCAGTTCACATGTGGGAATCTCTACGATTGTGATGATTATGGCCTGGCGTGTGAACCGAAAATTGGCCTACATTCTGTTCCCGTTCTATGTGTTGCTGTGCTGTGCCACGGTGTATATTCAGGCGCACTACCTGATTGATTCGCTGGTAGGACTTATTACCGCTTTCTTCGTCTATCAGCTGGCCACGCTGATGTATAAGCGCTGGTTTATTTCCCCGGTCTTTAAACGAATGTATTAAAAAAATCGGTAAGGATTATTCCTTACCGAAAGTAGCTTCTATATGGTCTAATATGCCATTCAGTTCATTTAATGTTTCTGCGCGAAGCATGGCAATGCGTGTGTCCTTGAAATTTGGAATCCCTTTGAAGAGAGGAGATGCGGCTAAGTGACGGCGTACGTGCAGGATACCTCTGCGTTCATCCAGCAGGTTTACACTGTCGAGCACTTCCTGACGCAATACATCCATCCGCCATTTGAAAGAAAGAGGCGGCAACTCTTCACCTGCTTCCAGATAATGTTTTACTTCCTTGAAAATCCAGGGACGTCCGAAACTGGCTCGTCCAATCATGATGGCATCTACTCCATATTGTTCAAAACACTCTTTGGCACGTTGTGGAGTAGTGATGTCACCGTTTCCGATAATGGGGATATGCATTCTCGGATTTTTCTTGACTTCTCCAATCAGGGTCCAGTCGGCTTCACCGGTATACATCTGTGCACGGGTACGTCCGTGGATGGTCAGAGCTTCAATTCCGCAGTCCTGTAATTGTTCCGCCAGTTCTACGATAATCTTGTGTTCTGCATCCCATCCCAGGCGAGTTTTCACGGTAACTGGAATCTTTACGGCATCTACTACCGCACGGGTTATTTCGAGCATTTTAGGTACGTTCTGCAGCATGCCGGAACCGGCGCCTTTTCCTGCCACCCGTTTTACCGGGCAACCGAAGTTCAGGTCTAATATATCAGGCTTGGCCTGTTCTACGATGCGGGCTGCTTCCACCATGGTATCCGTATCCTTTCCGTAAATCTGAATGGCTACCGGACGTTCCTTTTCACTGATGTTCAGTTTCAGCATGGTCTTCCCTACCGAACGAATCAGGGCATCGCTCGATACAAATTCCGTGTACACCATGTCGGCACCAAACTGCTTGCACATCAGGCGGAATGCAGGGTCGGTGACGTCTTCCATCGGTGCCAGTAATACTGGCTTTTCTCCTAAATCTATGTTTCTAATTTTCATTGCCTTGATATTGTCGCGCAAAGGTAGTGAAATTTTATTATATCCTGAAAAAACGCTACCTTTGCACCGTAATATTACAATCACGGAAATGAGTTATACAATCAAAGATTTTGAAATCATGGCACCCGTGGGCTCACGTGAGTCATTGGCGGCTGCCCTTCATGCCGGAGCTGATTCTATTTATTTCGGTATTGAAAGCTTGAACATGCGTGCGCGTTCGGCGAGCACTTTTACTATAGACGATTTGCGTGAAATCGCCAAGATATGCGATGAACATGGAGTAAAGAGTTACCTGACCATTAATACTATTATTTACGACGAGGATATTACCTTGATGCGTAAAATAGTGGATGCGGCAAAAGAAGCAGGTATCAGTGCGGTTATTGCGGCCGATGTAGCAGTCATGGCTTATTGTAATGAAGTAGGACAGGAGGTACACCTTTCTACTCAGTTGAACATCAGTAACGCAGAAGCATTGAAATTTTATTCACGCTTTGCCGATGTGGTGGTACTGGCGCGTGAACTGAACCTGAAACAGGTACGTAAGATTTACGATGCCATTCAGGAACAGCAAATCAAGGGTCCGATGGGTGAGCTGGTGCGCATCGAAATGTTCTGCCATGGAGCTTTGTGTATGGCAGTTTCCGGGAAGTGCTATTTGAGCCTGAACGAGCTGAATGCTTCGGCCAACCGCGGAGCTTGCATGCAGGTATGCCGTCGTGCATATACGGTGAAGGATAAGGAAAGTGACATTGAACTGGAAGTGGATAACCAGTACATCATGTCGCCGAAAGACTTGAAAACCATTCATTTTATGGACGAGATGATTGAAGCGGGTGTACGGGTATTCAAGATTGAAGGTCGTGCTCGTGGACCTGAGTATGTACGTACAGTAGTAGAATGCTACAAGGAAGCTATCCAGTCGTACATTGATGGTACATTCTCCGATGAAAAGGTAGCCAACTGGGATGAACGTCTGAAGACGGTATTCAATCGTGGTTTCTGGAACGGTTATTATTTAGGACAGCGCTTAGGTGAATGGAGCAAGAACTACGGTTCGGAAGCGACGGAGCGTAAGGTATATGCCGGACGTGGAATCAAGTACTTCTCTAATATTGGAGTAGCTGAATTCCTGATTGAAGCTTCAGAAATTAAAGTTGGCGATAAATTGTTGATTACTGGTCCTACTACCGGTGCCATGTATGTTACCTTGGATGAGGCTCGCGTAGATTTGAAGCCGGTGGATGTAGTGAAGAAGGGTGTACATGTGTCGTTTAAAGTGCCCGACCGTATCCGCCCCAGCGACCGTCTGTACCGCATGGTGCCTGCCGAAGAATTGAAGGCAAAACGGAAAGAGTAAGTTTATTTGAAGAATAACGATAGTATCCTGTCAGGGCTTCTAAAAAGGAGCCTTGGCAGGATTTTTTATGAGAATAGGATATAAACACCTCGGTTAATTATTTGTTGAAAGACTTGTGAATATGCTTGTTGATATTCTATTTTATTGTTGATTATCAGTGTAATATGGAAATTAACAGGTTGTGGATTACTTGTGAATAATAAATAAGTCCCTTCTGGATAGCTTGCTTGTTCTCATAATTATTTTACATTTGCACTCCAGAACTTAAAATCTCATGTAATATGAAAAAGATATATGTAAAAGAGTGGATGTTATTTCAACCATACGAACGACAGGATGAAGTAGATACGTACTATGTAAACGTTGCCAATCAGATAGCTGCATGTTTAAAGGATTTTGTTGGAGGACGTTATCCAGAACATTCAGTGCATGGAATTGCCATTTATTTGACGCTCTGGTTTCAGGATGTGATTTCACAGACCGGAATTTGGCAAGCATTCTCTGAAGAATGCCGTAAGCGGTATGGCTGCCTTGTTCCCTTCATGACTCCGGAAAAAGAAAAAGACTATTATCCGGGAGAAGTGAATCCGGAAGATTTGCAGTTTCTGTTATGGCATTATCTTCAATGCATGGAGAAGCAGGCTGGTGGCGTATTGAATCCGGAAAATCCGGTTTTTGAGGAACTGGCTAATCAGATCTATGATTATTTGTCGGAAGAGTTTCAAGTAGCTCCAGAGAATGAGCGGTTGCATGCGATGTTATATGGGGAGGCTTTTGGAGAAAACGATTACATGCGTTATCGTAGTGTGCTGGAGTGGTTCCACTTCTGTAGTTATGTAGGTTTTGAAAACCGAGGTGAATATCAGAGAGTGGTAGATACGGTTGCACGAATGGGACAGAATGTCAATCCACATATTTTGTCGTACGATGTAAAGCAGAACATTCTGTTTGAAGGACGCAAGAACTTACTTTCCTTGACATCAGTCGAATGGTTGGCTTTGATAGGAAAGAGTCATCCTGAAACAGCTTTGTGGGCCGAAGTAAAAGCTCTTCCTCAGGAAATGTATCTTTATGAAGGGGAAGATGAAAAATTCCTGTTTGTAAAAGATTTGTCAAAGAAAGAAGGAGAACAGCTGGGTATTCGGAAAGATTCTTTGAATATGGATTCCTTGAAAGGTCGTAAAGAAGGAGTAACCATATTAAGTTGCCGGCTGGTTCAGTATGGAGGATACTGGTGGCAAGACGGTATGCTGGTTGTATCCGATTTCCAGGAGAAAGTGAAGGAAGAGATTGACCAGCGAATTGCCGCACGTGAGGGCATAAAGAAAACATTCGATGAGTTTATGGAAGCATCCGGTGGCAAGCAATTTGTGTTCTGCAAATCAGAAGAAGAAGTGCAGGATTTCCTTTCTCAGAAATTGGGATATAAGAATAATGAAGGAATGGAGTTGCCGAAGATGGACGCGGCACACGGATTGGTGCTGATGGTTTCTCCACATACCGGCATACATGTTCAAATGCAATTGTGTGAATGTATCTCCTCACCGGATAATACATTCTATGATGCTGAAGCAGCCAAGAAGCAGGCTGCCATGTTTATATTGAATCCCAATGTGATACCTTACGATTTGAGTTGTGCCTTGCAGGATGCCGATATGCTTCCGGATGCTTGTCTGAACAGTGCGTTGGGCGAGGAACATGGACGGGAAACAATGAAGAGAAACGCATGTTTCTTTACAGATTATTTCTTTGAAAAATGCAGAGAGAAGGATTGTTGATTATTCAATAATCCCTCCTCCTAATACAATATTACCCCGATAAAATGCAGCTGCCTGTCCGCTGGCAATAGAGGCCAGCGGCTCATGCAGTTGTATATGCAGTCGCTGGTCATCCAGTAAGGTGACAGTGCATCGGTTGGCTTGTTTCCGGTAGCGTATTTTGACAATGACATCTTCGTGTCCAAGCACTACATCGGGATTGATAAGGTTCCAGTGTGTGAGGTACATCTCATTTTTTTCCAGTGCTTGCAGATTGTCGCTGATAATTACCTTATTTTCCTGCGGAATGATTTCCTTGACAAAGAGCGCTTTGTTCAGGTGAATTCCCAATCCTCTTCGCTGTCCGATGGTGTAAAACGGATAACCCTCATGTTTCCCGATTTTCTGTCCTTGCTCATCATAAAAGTTCCCAGGAATGATTTCACCTTCGGGTGCATGAGTTTTCAGGAAGGTACGGTAATCCATCGGGCAGAAACATACACCTAAACTGTCACGTTTCTTGGCGGCTTTCAGAAATCCGCGTGCGGCGGCGATTTCGCGTACACGGGTCTTGGTCAGTTCGCCCATAGGGAGGCACATTCTCTCCAAAATGGATTGTGGAAGTCCCCATAAGAAGAAAGACTGGTCTTTATCTGCATCATTTCCGCAGGTAATGTACCAGTATCCATCTATTTTTTGTTTGTTGACGTAGTGCCCGGTAGCCAGATGGTAAATACCTTTCTCGTCAGCTATCTGTTGCAGTAAGGGCCATTTCAGGTAGTTGTTGCAGAGTGTACAGGGTACCGGGGTACGTCCGGCCATGTATTCCTGAATAAAATAGTGTATGATTTTTTCCTGAAACATTTCCCGTGCATCGTAAATCAGATGAGGTATGCCTAGCGTACGGCATAGGTCACGTGCATCGTCCAGGTATTCTGTATTTCCATCTTTCTCATAAAAACGAAAGGTGATGCCGGTCACTTCGTAGCCTGCATCTTGCAATAGAAGGGCGGCAACCGAACTGTCGGTGCCGCCGCTCATTCCCAATAGAACTTTGTTATTTTTTTTCATCGGGACAAAGTTACTCTTTTCTCAGTTCCGGCAATTTGATTTCTGCAATTTCTGCACTCCCATTAGTTATCAGGATACGCAGGTCACTGCCTCCTGTCTTGTTGAACCGAATGGTTTCTTCCTGATTAGGAGTAACTTCTCCGCGTTGTACCGGAAGGAATTGTCCGCCTCCGCTGGAAATCTGAATCTCGTAGTGTGTGCCGGCTTCCGCATTCTTCCAGGCTACATTGATACGGTCTACCTTGGCATTTTCTGCCAGTTCGAAGGATATGTATTCCCCTTTTTCACCTTTCCAGGTAGTGGAATAGTCTCCGTCAACCACATGGAGGATATGGCTCTTGTTTTTGCTGGCACTGATAAAGTCACGCGGGTCCGATTCTATTATTTCATTAGCGGATGCTTGTCCGTAAGCTCGAATTTCAAGTCCTTTTTTCAGTCGGATGTCTTCGGAAGAAGCCCCTATCATAATCTGGAACATACCAGGCTCTACGACCCAGTGATTGTCTTTGTTGAGTAGCTGGAAGTCACGTGGAAGTAACTGGAAACTGATCTCTTTGGTTTCACCCGGCTCCAGGTGTACGCGTTCGAAGCCGCGCAAGTTCTTTTCATACGTAGTTACGCTGCTGATGACATCGCGTGTGTACAACTGTACTACTTCATCTCCGCTTCGTGTACCGGTGTTTTTAATTTTACAGGTCACGGTTACCGGCTCTTTATCGGTAATGACAGGAGAGGAGAGTTGTAAGTTGCTGTATTCAAAAGTGGTATAGCTCAGTCCGTATCCGAACGGATAGAGTGGGCCGTTGATACGCGATTGATTACCCTTCACGCCAGGTGTTTGTCCGCCGTCTACTTGTGAAGCAGGCTTGGCCGGGAAGTTAAAAGGTATCTGACCTACGGTTTTAGGGAAGGTAACAGTCAGCTTGCCTCCCGGATTGTGATCTCCGAAGAGAGCTTCGGCAATAGCTGTTCCTCCTTGCGAACCAGGGTACCAGGCCTCCAGAATGGCCGGTACAAATTTATCTGCCCAATTGATACTGAGCGGACGACCGTTAATCAGTACCAGTACCACCGGTTTTCCAGTGGCTACTATGGCCTCCAAGAGTTGCTGCTGATGGCCAGGGAGATCCAGGCTGGTACGCGATTTGTTTTCTCCACAGGTGCGGATGCCTCCTCCCAGTACTACTACAGCTACGTCACTTTCTTTGACATTATCGACAGCTTTCTGAATCTCGGTTTTTTCCTCTGCGGTAAGTGGATAAGAAATGATTTCCGATTCCGGCCAGTTGGCATCTACGAGGTCACATCCTTTGGTATAGGTTACCTTTGTACCTTCCTTAACCTGTTGTTTGATACCTTCTAGTACGGTAGTTACTTCTACTGCTACGGGACCGTAGTGGGTAAGTGCAAAGGATGCTTCATCGGCATTCGGACCACATACGGCAATACGCTTGATTTGTGATTTGTCCAAAGGAAGCAGGTTATTTGCATTTTTCAACAGCACGAGCCCTTCGCGGGAAGCCTGTAAGGCAACTTGTTGATGTGCCTCGCTGTTGACTTCTTTATCAGCTAAAGCAAGGTCTGTCTGGTAAGGTGTGTCGAACAGACCTGTCAAGAATTTGACACGTAAGATATCTCTTACCCGGTTGTCAATGGTTTCCATACTGAGTTCTCCTTCTTGAATCAGCTCACGCAACGGGAGTACGTATGATTCTGGTGAACGGAACGTACAGCGTACGTTAAGTCCTGCTTCTACACTCTGGCGGACTGCCTCTTTCATGTCCTTTGCCGTTTTGTGTTTGCTGTAGAGATATTCCACCGCGTCACTGTCGGATACCACATAACCCCTAAATCCCATGGTGCCCCTTAGACGTTGTGTCAGCCAGTAGTAACTGCTTTGGATAGGAAATCCGTCATAATCATTGTAGGAACTCATCACTCCCAGGATACCAGCCTCCTGGATTACTCTTGTAAAAGGATAGGCATGTATGTTTTCTACCTCTCTCCATGACATTTGCGGGTCAACTCTTGCAAATCCTTCGCGAGCACCTTTATTATTGCTATAGGCGATGAAGTGTTTGGCCGTAGAAGCTACCTGCATGTCGGTTTGAAGTCCCTTTCCCATGGCGATGCCCAGTTCTGTCACCAGATAAGGACTTTCTCCATAAACCTCTTCGTAGCGTCCCCAGCGTTGGTCACGGCCTACGTCCAGGATGGGGGCATATACGTTGGTGTACCCCAGTAAGCGGGCCTCTCGTCCTGTGATGTAACCTACCTGGCGTATCAGTTCCCTGTTCCAGGTGTGTCCGAGTGCCAGTTGGGTTGGGAAATTGGTTGCAATATAGTTTTCTACTCCCCGGATACCTTCATTGGTAAAGTCAGCCGGTATACCCAGGCGTGTTTCTTCTACAAAAAAGCGTTGTACTTCGTTCAGTGCCCAGGCATGATTCGAAGCCGGCCATACCAGTTCATTCTGCATTGGAGGAACACCCCATCCTCGGAACGCATTCAGATGCTCATCGATAGCTCCGATACCGTCTTTCCATAACTGGTTTTAAAACTCTTTGATACCCATAAAGCGTGACCATCTGGCAGGTCTTTTCCTCTACGGTCATCTGGGAAAGCAAGTCTTCAATTCGTTCGTTTAATGGCGCTTTAGGATCCTCGTAAATATCTTTCCGGCCGTTTTTGTTGAAGTCAATCCATTCTTTATGGTACATGCTTTTCTTTTTGGGAACATACGTTTTGGAAACTTCCAATGCATGACCTGTTATACTGCAAAGCGATGTGCAAGAAAGAAGGCAATAGAATAATTGTTTTTTCATGTGATAAAGTTAGAATTAGGGTTGTTTTACTTGACCTCAAAAATAGAATTATTCAGGGAATAAGTAGTGATAAAATTGTCCATTCAAATGAACTTTCTGTCTTTATTTTAAGCTATGGGCATAAAAAAAGGAGTTCCGCTGAACTCCAACCTTTGTTAACCTTAAATCTAATACTATGAAAAACACATTGCAAAGGTAAGGGTTTCTGGGAAAATGACAAGCGAATAATATGTTTTATAACATGAATTAAGAAATATACGGCTTCCATTCAAACCTTTTATACAAATTTCCATGTAAAAGCACAATGGGTATATGGAATAGATGTAAGAAATATGTTCTTTTGCAGACAAATCATCTATGAAAATACGTATGAAAAGAAAATTAGCTGTTGTTTTATTGATTTGTATATCTTGTCACATGGGCTGGGCAGCACAAGACTTTGTCTGGAAATCGGGACAGAATATGAAGGTGGTGTGTGATACTACAGAAGCTCCGGTAGTGAAAGTTGCGCTTGATTTGTTGAAGCGTGATTGTCGGTCGGTACTTTTTGGAAATATATCTCGTTCGGAGAACACCGGAAATATTTATGTCGGTACATGGGGAGAAAGTTCCGTGCTGCAAGCGTTAGCTGAAACTCGCCAGCTGGATGTAGCTCTGCTCAATGAGCATAAAGAGGCTTTTTTATTAAATGTACTTCCTGACGGAAGACTGATTGTGGCAGGGAGTGATAAGCGTGGAACGGCCTATGGAGTGCTTGAACTTTCTCGTATGATGGGAGTTTCCCCATGGGAATGGTGGGCCGATGCGGTACCCGAAAAAAAAGAGGAATTGCGCTTGCCCGCAGGTTTCCGGAAACTGGATTATCCTCAGGTAGCTTATCGGGGAATATTTATCAATGATGAGGATTGGGGACTGACTCCCTGGAGCTGGAAACATTATGAACCGTCTGAGCGGAAAGGGCAGATAGGACCGAAAACGCATGCACGTATTTTTGAATTGTTGCTTCGCTTGCGGGCCAATACATTCTGGCCGGCCATGCATGAGTGCTCCATTCCTTTCTTTTTTACTGAAGGGAATAAGGAAATGGCCGATAAGTATGCAATTTATCTGGGTACTTCTCATTGTGAACCAATGATGCGCAATACCAACGGTGAGTGGAAAACGGCCGGAAAGGGGGAGTACGACTATGTACACAACCGGAAAAATGTCTTGTCTTTCTGGGAGGAGCGCGTAAAGCAACTTCGTCATTCGGATGATATTTACACCTTAGGTATGCGCGGTGTACACGATGGCAAGATGCAGGGAGCCAAGACACTGGAAGAACAGAAGAAGGCGCTTATGGAGATTCTGGCAGACCAGCGTCGTATGCTGGCAAAATATAAAGGAAAGGATTTGACAAAAGTGCCGCAAGTACTGATTCCGTATAAGGAGGTGCTGGATATTTATCAGGCAGGACTGCAGGTACCTGAGGATGTGACTTTGATGTGGTGTGACGACAACTATGGATATATAACCCATTTCCCTACTGCCGAAGAGGCCGCTCGTCCCGGAGGGAATGGCATTTACTATCATGTGTCTTATTGGGGGCGTCCGCACGATTACCTGTGGCTTTCTACGGCGAGTCCTTACTTGCTTTATCAGCAGATGAAGCAGGCATACGAAAAAGGTATCCGTCAGATGTGGATTCTGAATGTAGGGGATATTAAGCCGGCAGAATATCAGACGGAGTTGTTTATGGATATGGCTTGGAATATCGGTCGGGTACAGCAGACTGGAGTTACCGGGCATCTTTCTCATTTTTTGTCCCGGGAGTTCGGGACTGTTTCAGCTTCTGCTCTGTTACCTTTGTTGCAGGAGCATTACCGGTTGGCATACATCCGTAAACCGGAGTTTATGGGGCATACAAGAACCGAAGAGAAAGACCCGAAATACAAAATTGTTACTGACCTTCCTTGGAGTGAGGGGGAAATCCGGAAGCGATTGTCGCTTTACCAGGCTCTCGAAGACCGTGCGGAGGTATGGAGCAGAAGAATGCCTGAAACAAAGCGTACTGCTTATTTTCATTTGGTACAGTATCCCGTACAGGGGGCTTCACAGATGAACAAGAAATGTCTGTATGCACAGTTGGCCCGTCACGGAAAGGCTGACTGGCAATTGAGTGAACAGGCGTTCGACAGTATTGTATCGCTGACACATAGGTACAATCAGGGGAAATGGCAAGGTTTTATGGATTATAAACCCCGTAATTTGTCCGTATATCAACGGATTCCGAGAAGTACGGCTACTGATTCTTTGAAATCCGCTCGCTCCTATCTCTTTAAATGGAATGGTCTGGAGGCTATGGAAGGTAATCCGTTGCCGTGCGAGGGATTGGGATACGAAGGTATGGCAGCTGGTATTTCAAAAGACTCCTCAGCGGTGTTTCACTTTGACGGATGTCCGGCAGACTCGGTAGAAGTGGAACTCCGTCTTCTTCCGGCACATCCAGTGGTTGGAAATGAATTGCGCGTGCAAGTTTCTTTAGATGAGGCGCAGTCGCTTCCTGTGTCTTATCGTACTTATGGCCGTAGTGAAGAGTGGAAACAAAATGTGTTGTCGAATCAGGCTGTACTTCGTATGAAGTTTCCTTTACGGGGGAATCAAAGACATCGAATTACTATACAGGCATTAGATGAAGGTGTGGTATTGGACCAGTTGTATGTATATGAATGGAAGGATTAATTATGTAAACAGAGATAACAATATGAAACAGTTGAGATTCTTTTTTATCATTATGGCATGGGTATGTATCCATACCGCTTGGGGACAGGTGAGTACGTCATCTGATCCGTTGTATGGAAAACGTATCGGAGTCATAGGCGACAGCTATGTGAGAAATCATCGTGAGCCGGTGGAATATACATGGCATTATAAGTTTGCGAAAAAGCATGGAATGCAATATTTCAATTACGGGCGTAATGGGAATTGTGTAGCCATGCCTCGTGCTCGTTTCGGCGAGGCGATGTATAAACGTTATAAAGAAATGACTGATTCATTGGATTATGTGGTGGTCATTGCCGGACACAATGATGCTTCTCTTCTCGATTCTATCGGTATTGATAATTATAAGGAAAAACTGGGCATATTGTGTGAGGGATTGATTGAAAAGTATCCTTCTGCCAAGCTGTTTTTCTTTACCTGCTGGACACGGAAAAATTTTTCAGGCAGTACAGCTGAGAAAGTCGTGGATGCGACATTGGAGGTTTGCGGGCGTTACAGTATTCCTGTTTTTGATGCAGCACGTAAGGGAAATATCTTTGCGCAAAGCGGTGCTTTCCGCAAGATTTACTTTCAGAATGAAGGCGTAAACGATACAGCTCATTTGAATGCGAAAGGACATGACCGTTTCTTGCCTTGTGCGGAAGCTTTTTTGCTTCAATATTGATAAAACATCTTTTCCTTTCTGTATATAAGTCATTTTGTTGTGGCATATTCTCTGTTTCACACTGTGAAATACAAAAACCACAGTGTGGGATACATATTTCACAGTGTGGGATACAAATCCCGCAGTGTGAAACAGAGAATAGATAAAGGGATTCTCGGAAATATAGAAGGGGTATTTTATTTTCATATTATGCGTCATGCAGTAAGTGTTTTTTTTTGTATGGTTGTTATATATGAAAACAGATATGACGAACATAAAAAAATATACAGCGATGAGAACGATTTTTGTATTGCTTGGGTTGCTGGCGGCATCTGTAACGGTGAAGGCACAGACATTGACCTCGCCCGACGGAAACTTCAAGATGCAGTTTCATCTATCCGACGAAGGCAAACCAGTCTATTCGTTAATGTACAAAGAAAAAGAAGTGATAAACGAAAGCAAAATGGGCTTTCAGATAAGTCCTTCGATTGCTTTTGACCGTAACTTTAGTGTGGTGGAAACGAAGATAGATAGTTGCGATACGGTCTGGAAAACAGTGTGGGGGCAGAACAGTGAGATTAGAGACCATCACAAGGAGTTGTGGGTGGCGTTGAAACAAGAAAAATCCGGCAGACTCTTGAATATCCGCTTCCGGTTATTTAATGACGGACTGGGATTCCGTTATGAATTCCCCGTGCAAAGTAATCTGCGTCATTTTACTCTGAAAGAAGAACTGACAGAATTCCAGCTGGCTGGCAATCATAAAGCTTTCTGGATTCCGGCTGATTACGATACCAATGAATTTCAGATAACTACCTCCCGCCTTTCGGAAGTACCTCTTTTAATTGATGAGGCCCGTAATGAGCCTTTGGCTTGTAAATCACCGACTCCGAATCTGGCTGTACAGACTCCGCTTATGCTGAAGTCGGATAACGGACTGTATATCAATATTCATGAAGCAGCACTGGTAAATTATCCGGCCATGCATTTGAACCTGGATGCAGAGACTTACCTTATGAGTGCACACTTGACGCCCGATAAGAATGGAAATAAGGGATACATTCAGACTGGGAGTGTGACTCCGTGGCGTACGATTATTGTGAGCGACGATGCTCGCGACATTCTGGCTTCCAACCTGATTCTGAATCTGAATGAGCCGTGTAAGATAGAAGATACTTCCTGGATAAAGCCGACTAAATACGTTGGTGTGTGGTGGGAATACTTCACGGGAGGAGGCTCTACATGGGCCTATACCGATACGCAGGATGTCGTGATTGGACAGACTGATTACAAGCAACTGAAACCTAACGGACATCATGGAGCCAATACAGCTCATGTGAAAGAATACATCGACTTTGCAGCCAAACATGGATTTGACGCCGTGCTGGTGGAAGGATGGAATGAAGGATGGGAAGATAACTATGCGTATGCCAAAGAGTTTATCTATAGCTTTACTACTCCTTATCCAGATTTTGACGTGAAGGAGTTACAGGCGTATGCGACTTCCAAAGGGGTAAAGATTATCATACATCATGAAACTACTTCGTCTGTGGCAGATTATGAGCGTCAGATGGATGATGCGTTCCGTTTCATGAAAGACAACGGATATGATGCGGTGAAAACCGGATATGTAGGCCCGATTATTCCACGTAGTGAGCATCACGACGGACAGTGGATGGTGAACCATTACAACCGTGTAGCAGAAAAGGCGGCTCAGTATAAGATTATGGTCAATTCGCACGAAGCGGTTCGTCCGACCGGTTTATGCCGTACCTATCCCAACTGGATTGCGCAGGAGTCGGCGCGAGGGACGGAGTTTGAATCGTTCAACGGCATTCGTCCGGACCACCAGACCATACTTCCGTTTACCCGTCTGATGGGAGGTCCGATGGATTATACTCCCGGTATTTTTGAAGGAGATTTGTCGGTGTATGGCAGTAACAAGGCAAAGCTGGGTACTACACTGGTGAAACAGCTTGCTCTGTATGTCACGATGTACAGTCCGCTTCAGATGGCAGCCGATTTGTATCAGAATTATGAGAAATATCCGGATGCGTTTCGGTTTATTAAGGACGTGGCGGTTGATTGGGACCGTACTTATATATTAGAAGCTGAACCGGGAGATTACATCACAATTGCCCGTAAGGTCAAAGGGAAAAATGAATGGTATGTAGGAGGTATTACGGATGAAAACAGCCGTGAAGCTCTTATCGACTTCAGCTTCCTGCCGAAAGGAAAGAAGTATCAGGCCGTTATTTATGCAGACGGTAAGAAAGCCGACTGGCGGACAAATCCGAAAGAATATGTGATAGAGACACGGACGGTAAGTCATAAGACTAAACTCAGACAAAAGCTGGCACCCAGTGGTGGGGTAGCTATTAGTATAAAGGAATTATAGGTAGAAGATTGTTTTCAGGAAAATAAAGATAGATCTTTGACATCCTTGTCGGCATAATTGCTTAAAACAGATATGAGTGGATGACTTTATATAAAAGTTGTTGAAATCGATTTTAAAATTTATCTTTGTGATAAATACCAAATCTGATCACTTATGTCTGTAAACAATTTTGAAACAATATATTATGACTTGTTTAAACAACATTATTCTGCGTTGTTGTTTTATGCAGCCCGTCTGGTAGGTGAGGATGATGCGGAAGATATTGTTCAAGATGTATTTGTTGAGTTGTGGAATAACAAAAGCAAGATTGATTTTGATAATCATATTAAAGCTTTTCTATATCGGGCTGTTTATACAAGATCTATTAATTTTCTGAAGCATAAATCGGTGGTGGATAGTTATACGGCGGAAGAAAAAGAATTCTTTGCTCAGAAAATAGCTTATTATAATTATGAGAATTCTGACGTGATGGCACGAATGGAAAATCTGGAGATGAAAAAAGAAATTCTGTCTGCCATAAACGACTTGCCAGACCAGAGCCGGAAAGTGTTTAAGATGAGCTATCTCTACGATATGAAGAATAAAGAAATTGCCGACATACTTGGTATTTCCCTGAGAACAGTAGAAGCCCATATGTATAAGGCTTTGAAGATACTGCGTGTAAAGCTCAGTCATTTGCTTTTATTATTAATTTGTTTTTTTAGGTGTGTATGAATAAAATTAGTGATGATATTATATGGAGGTATCTTCAGGGAACTGCGACTACTGAAGACATGAAGGCATTGAATGAGTATATCAGTGCTTCGCCTGAAAACAAAAAGTATTTGTTTTCCATAGAGGAGTTGTATCATCTGGGAAAGTGGAAATACGACGAAGAAGAAAAAATAAACGCAGCCATGCAACGGCTGAAATCGGTAGTGCAGCCTGCCGAGGTATCTATGTCTTCGCATAAGAAAGAGAAAAAGCAGACAAGGCATCTTTTTATGTGGACCCGATATGCGGCGGCCGTGCTGGTTCTGGTGCTTATAGGGTGGCTGTCCTTTAAAGGGCTGACAAGCGAGGACATGATAAAAGTTTACGCGGACAGTAAGATAAGAAAGATTGAACTGGCGGATGGAACAAAAGTCTGGTTGAATAAAGGGAGTGTGTTTGAATATCCGAAAACTTTTACGAAAAACAACCGGAAAGTCAGACTGGATGGGGAAGCTTATTTTCAAGTAGCCCGTCAGACAGGCAAACATAAGTTCACGGTAGAGAGTAAGCTGATGACGGTGGTAGTGCATGGTACGATTTTTAATATGAAGAGTTATGCTAGGGATACCGTAGCCGAAACGTCGCTTATTGAAGGAGAAGTGCTTGTGGAATCTGCTAATGATGATTCAAAAATCGTTTTGCTTCCAGGTCAGAAAGCCATTGTAGAAAAGAATAACCATAAGATGGTGGTGAAAGAAACCAATTCAATTATGGATGGAATCTGGCGAAACAACATGGTGCCATTCCAGAATGCGACAATTCAGGATATTGCAAAAGTGCTGGAGGATTTATATCATGTTAAGATAGAGGTTCGTAAGGATATTGACCTGGAACATACTTATTCGGGCATGATAGAGAAAAAGCAAGAGCTTGAAGATGTAATAAAAACTTTGCAAAATAGTATACCGATAAAATATAAGATAGAGAGTGATAAGGTTTTGATTGAACCTGTGGAGTAAAATCCGATTCGGCAAACACGCTTTTATGAGGTGTTTGCCGATTTTTTTTGTTCCCTGAAAAAAATAATGAATTTGAGTAAGTGTTTTATATAAGATGGCTGTTATATATGTACTATCGGAAATTGTAGTAATAATTTAAAATAACAAGATTATGTTTAACCTTAAAAAGAATTTATTTTTAGAAGGGAAAATGCAATCCTTATGTTCGGGAAAGTATCTCAGGACATTGGTTTTTCTAGGCTTGTCGGCAGCTCCGTTTCAGTGGGTTTCGGCGCAGTTTAATCTTTCACTGTCTAATCCCAGTTTGGGAAGTGTGATTAAAGAAATTCAGGCGCAGTCGGATTATCAGTTCTTTTATGACGATAAGCTTGCTTCTGTTCAACTTGAATCTTTGAATGTAACTGATTCTTCTTTGCAGGAAGTATTGAGTAAGGCTTTGAGTGGAAAAAATATTTCTTATAAAATAGACGATAAAGTCGTTTATCTGTCTATGGATAATTCCACAGTAAAGAAGTCGCCTGCACAGAATGCTGCAAAGAAGACGATTACCGGACGTATAGTAGATGCGACAGGTGAACCATTGATTGGTGTGACTATTATGGAAAAAGGAACTACCAATGGTAGCATTACCGATTATGATGGAAATTATTCTTTGAGTGTACCTGGAAATGCAGTGCTTCAGTTCTCTTATATCGGCTATAAGAGTGTAGAGATGAAGGTAGAAGGCAAAGAAGTGATTGACTTGACCATGCATGAAGATACTGAGGTATTGGACGAGGTTGTCGTTACTGCTTTGGGTATCAAGCGTGAGAAAAAAATGCTGGGATACGCTGTGCAGGAATTGAAGAGTGATGAGTTGAACAAGACAGGTGACCCTTCTGTGACCAGTGCTTTGCAGGGTAAGGTAGCCGGTTTGTCAATGAATACTTCATCTACCGGTTTGGGAGGTTCTACCAAGATTACTATTCGTGGTAACTCTTCATTGAGCGACAATAACCAACCGTTGTGGATTGTGGATGGAGTGCCGTTCAGTGATAACAGTACTTCTGATGCTTCTTTCTATGGTGGTGTAGACCGTGGTGGTGCTTCGTTAGACATCAATCCGGATGACATTGAGAGTATTTCAGTTTTGAAAGGCCCGAATGCCGCAGCATTGTATGGTTCACGTGCTGGTAACGGTGTAATTTTGGTTACAACGAAGAAAGGTTCCAAGAAAGATGGTTTTGGTATCCGCTATACTGGTAACTTTACATGGAGTAGCGTAGCCGAAACATTAGAGCAGCAGGAACGTTATGGCCAGGGACAGATTGGTGCCAATGGTGGTGCTAGCTATACCAAAGAAACATCAGGTAGCTGGGGACCCGTATTGGATGGAAGCCCATTTGAAGCTTGGAATGGTGAGACATATGCTTATTCAAAATATGGCAATAAGTTGAAGGATTATTTTGATACTGGTTTCTCACAGAATCACAATGTGTCTATCAGCAACGGTACTGAAACATCACATTTCCGTGCTTCGTTCGGTGCATCGGATAACAAGGGTGTGTTCCCGAATGAAAAATTGAGCCGTATAAATATCGACCTGAATGCTGGTACAGAATTGAATAAATGGATGTCAATCGACGGAAAGATTTCATTGTCACGTACCAAAGCAGAGGATCGGCCTGAATATGGTACATACGGTGCTATCAACCAGTTGATGGGTATTCCTCACAATGTACGTTTGGATGATTTGAAACAGTATTCAACTGAAGATGCCGTACATGTGAACTGGTATGGACCGAGTGCTGAAATCCGTAACCCATATTATGTATTGCATCAGCGTCATAATTCTGACGAACGCTGGCGTGCATTTGGTTATTATAGCACTAAGATTAACTTTACTGACTGGTTGCATTTATCTGCTAAGTATGCCTTCGATTATTACCGTACGCGTGTTCAGAATACCAATGCAGGTGATGCGTATAATAATGAAACGGTTCCTAGTGCTATCACTGATGACAAGATGGATCGTGGCGAAGAAAACTTCTTCGAATCAAATGCTGAATTTATTTTGATGGGTGACCGTCAGTTGACTGAAAACTTCCGCCTTGGCTTTACGCTGGGTTCTAACTTCATGTATCAGAAGTTCGAGTCTTTGAGTGCCGGTGTAGGTAATATGTTGACTAAGGGTGAATGGATGTTCAATGCGGCTAACCTGTTGCGTACAGCTGCTGAAACAGGTAAGGAACGTGCCATGAATTCTGTATTTGGTTCTGTACAGATGGCGTGGAAGGAATATTTGTCATTAGACCTTACTGCTCGTAATGACTGGTCATCTACATTGCCTAAGCAGAATAATTCATTCTTCTATCCTTCTGCTAACTTGAGTTTTGTTATTTCTGATTTCATGAAGTCTATCGACAAATCTTTACCTTCATGGGTAACTTTTGCTAAGTTGCGTCTGTCTGCTGCACAGGTAGGTAAGGATACAGAACCGTATCAGTTGTACAATACTTATGCTTATAAGTTTGATAATGGCATCTTGACTCCTGATAAGAGTAATGTGAAGTTGAACGATAATTTGAAGCCGGAAATTGCTACTTCATACGAAGCTGGTTTGGATATGAAGTTCTTTGATAATCGTTTCGGGTTTGACTTTACTTATTATTACAGCAAGACTAAGAACCAGATTATGAAGGTGCCTGCTGCAGCTCCTTGGAGTGGTGGACAGTGGGTTAATGCCGGTTTGATTTCGAACCAGGGTGTTGAATTGATGTTGTATTCTACCATTGTAGATACTAAGGACTTCACATTTGATTTGAATGTGAACATGGCGCACAATGTTTCTACTGTTAAAGAACTGGCTCCTGAATCTAATGTGAACTATATGTTCTTTAACGGTGATGGCAACTTCCCTGTTAAGGTTGGTGCTCGTGCAGGTGAAAAACTGGGTGAGATTTATGCAACTACCCTGTACAAACGCAATGATAACGGTGATATTATAATCGGTGCCGACGGTATGCCGATGACTGTGACTGATGAAGCTGAATATGTAGCTAACCCGATTGGTAACATTCAGCCTGACCTGACCATGTCTGTATCACCTACTTTCACTTATAAAGGTGTAACTCTTTCTGCTATGTTTGATATGAAATTCGGTGGTGATATCTTCTCTTACTCAGAAATGATGTCTACCGGTAGAGGTTTGGCTAAGCGTACGGAAAATCGTGGAGAAGCTGATAATTATATGATGGTATTCCCTGGTGTGACTGAAAATGGTCAGCCTAATACCACGAAGATTACAGCTAGCCAGTACTATGGTGCGTTGTTGGCTGAAGACTTCCTGTATGATGCTTCATTTATTAAGTTGAAAGAATTGTCATTGGGTTATTCATTCCCGTCAAAGATGCTGAAAAAGACCCCGTTGACTTCACTGAACGTTTCATTTGTAGCACGTAACTTGTGTTATCTGTTGAAGCATACACCGGGTACAAGTCCTGAAGGTGGTTACGATACAACTATGTTCTCACAGGCTATTGATTATGCGGCTCTGCCTTATACTCGTACCTTTGGTTTGTCTGTTAGTTTAGGTTTTTAATCTTAAAAAATAGTATAGAGTTATGAAATTCAATATATATAAATCTGTCGCCTTGTGTTCGTTGTTAGCACTTACAGGCTGTCATGACTTTGAAGAAATGAATACCAATCCGTATGCTCCGGTTTATGATCCTACAGTGATAGGAGGTACGGCTGACGGCATTGATATCGACTATACTTTGTCGGAAAATGCGTTAAAGAGTTTACAAGCTACAGAAAGTGCGGTAGGTGCAACTTTCTTTAACTTCATGTATGAAGGGTTATACAATGATTATCAGACTGCTACTAACCTGACACATGATGTGTATGCAGCTTATAGTGGATCAAACGGTTTTTTGAATAATGCTCCGGCTTATGCGTATAACGATGCTTGGTCAGCATCTCGTTGGCGTCATTTCTATGATGACCGTACCATCTCAGAATATAGCCAGTTGATTAAGACTTTTTGGTTCTGTAATAGAGAATATTATCGCAATGTATTCCACATTACACGTATCTACTATGCTTTCTTGATGTCTGCTCAGACTGATACTTATGGAGATATTCCAATTAAGTATTATGTAAAAGGTATGATTCCTCCTGAAGAAAATGTGGAATACAGTTCACAAGAGGAAGTATATGGTTTAATATTCCAGATACTTGATCAGGCTATCACAGGTTTGCATAATCCTCCAGCTGGTGCTCAGTATAAGTTCAGTGATACGGATGACCGTGTGTACAAAGGTGATGTAAATAAATGGCTTCGTTTTGCGAATACACTGCGTCTGCGTCTTGCCTTGCGTGTGTCAAATGTAAATCCAGCGTTGGCTAAGGAACAGGGTGAGAAGGCATTGACAGATCCTGCTGGCTTGATGCAGGGACAGGAAGACAATATGAAACTGATTCCTAAACGTCAGTTTGTAACCGGCGGTAATGAGAATATTTTTGCCTTGATGTACGGTTGGGGTGCCAGTGTAGTTTTGCCTAAGGAAATGGAGTGGGCATACAAGAACCAGGCGTTAAAGGATGGTATTGACTCATCGGCTGATGGTTTTGTGGCTAAGGTGTCACAAGGTGCTGAAGAAGGTACAGTAGTGGGCCTGGATAACCAGAAGTTTAATGAAAAAGAAGCAAATTGTTATCTTGACCCCCGTTGTGAAGTGTTATGGTTCCGTCCTACATCTTTGGATGAATTGAATGCGAAAGATGGTATTCATGAATCAGATAAAGAATTCGGTGGTTACCGTAATGGAGTAACAGAGGTTGGTTCTAAATATACTACAGTTTATTCTCCGATGCGTGTAGATCAGCGTACAGATGTTATGAACCGTAAGGTATGGTGGAACTTAGCTCGTGAAATTGTATGGATGGGCTATTCTGAAAGCCTCTTCCTGAAGGCTGAAGCTGCTTTGCGTGGCTGGGCTGGACTGCCTAAAACTGACGCCAAGAAATATTATGAAGAGGGTATTCGTGCTTCAATGAACTATTATGAAATTGATGCAGATGCCGAAGGTCAGCAGAAGATTGATAATTACATTAATCACTTGGCTGGTATGAAAGCTTTCACTAGCGGTTCTGACGAAGAACAGCTTGAACAGATTATTACACAGAAGTGGTTAGCTGTATATCCTAATGGTAATGAAGGTTGGGCAGAGGTACGTCGTACTGATTATCCTCGCTATTTGCTGTTGCCGCGTTATGGTAATAACTCTAACGGTGAAGTAGAAAATACGAAACTGATTAAGCGTATTAGTTATCCAAATAGTGAGTCACGTAATCCGTTGAAGCCAGATTATACTCAAGGTACAAGAGTTTGGTGGGATGTAGCTGACACGATGGATGACAGCGGCAAATGGCATACGCCGAACAACTTCAGATAATTACCTTTAATAAATGAATAAAGAAAGCCGTTTTAGCCTGTTGGTATTGGTTTGATATACATTAATATGGCTAAAACGGCTTTTTTAATCATTATTTTTCTTAACTTTAGTCACTGCGGGGTTGCAGTATCTTTTAGCTATTATAATAACATGAAAAATTCACTTTGGGCTTTTATTGGTTTGGTTGGTCTTACATGGGCTTGTTCTACTCCTGTTACTCATGTGGAAGAAGATTTGACACAGTATGTGAATCCTTTCATTGGAACGGACTTTACCGGAAATACTTATCCGGGTGCACAAGTTCCTTTTGGCATGGTTCAATTGAGTCCGGACAACGGGCTTCCGGGATGGGATAGAATTGCAGGCTATTACTATCCGGACAGTACCATTGCCGGGTTTAGCCATACGCATCTTTCAGGAACAGGAGCAGGCGATTTGTACGATATTTCTTTTATGCCAGTGACCCTGCCATACGTAGAGGCAGAAGCTCCTCTAGGGGTACATTCCAAGTTTTCACATGAGAGGGAAAGTGCATCAGTGGGCTATTATCAGGTCTTTTTGGATGATTATGGAATCAATGTGGAACTGACGGCGACGGAGCGTTGCGGAATTCAACGCTATACTTTCCCAGAAGCAAAGTCGGCCATTATCCTGAACCTGAAAAAGGCAATGAACTGGGATGCCACTCAGGACAGCTATGTGGAAGTAGTAGACTCTGTGACTATCCGTGGATACCGTTTTTCGGACGGATGGGCCAGAAAGCAGAAGGTGTTCTTCCAAACCCGTTTCTCTGTTCCTTTTGAGAATGTACAAATGGATACGACTCCTATCTTGAAGGACAATCTTCTTATGGGTACTGCATACGTTGCCCGGTTTGATTTCTCAACGAAAAAAGATGAACAGATAATTGTTTCTACCGCCATTTCAGGAGTGAGTATGGAAGGTGCAGCCAAGAACCTGCAGGCAGAAGTTCCTGAAAACGATTTTGACAAGTACCGGTTACTGGCTAAGGAAACATGGAATAAGGAATTGTCGAAGATAAAGGTAGAGTCGGAAGACAAGGATGACAAGACCGTGTTTTATACCGCACTTTATCATAGTATGCTGGCTCCTACTATTTATTCGGATGTAGACGGACAATATTACGGACCAGATCAGAAGGTACATCAGGCAGAGAATTGGACCAATTACAGTACGTTCTCTCTTTGGGATACGTTCCGTGCATCACATCCGCTGTTTACTTATACGCAGCCGGAACGGACCAATGATATGATTAAGTCATTCTTGGCATTCTATGAGCAGAATGGTCGTTTGCCGGTATGGAACTTCTATGGAAGTGAAACAGACATGATGATTGGTTACCACGCAGTGCCAGTTATTGTGGATGCGTATTTGAAGGGTATCGGTGATTTTGATGCCGAAAAGGCATTGGAAGCTTGTGTAGCTACGGCGAATATTGATGAGTATAGAGGCATTGGCTTTTATAAGCAAAAGGGATATATCCCTTACAATGTCACAGATGAATATAATTCCGAGAACTGGTCGTTGTCAAGAACACTGGAATATGCGTTCGATGATTTTTGTATAGCTGAAATGGCTGCCAAGATGGGACGGAAGGACATTGCGGATACTTTCTATGCCCGTTCGCAGAATTACCGGAATGTGTACAATCCGGCTACTTCTTTTATGCAGCCTAAAGATGATAAAGGTAATTTTATCAAGGATTTCCATGCCGAGGAATATACGCCACATATTTGTGAAAGCAATGCATGGCATTATTTCTGGTCTGTACAGCATGATGTGGATGGTCTTATTAGTCTGGTGGGAGGAAAAGAGCGCTTTAGCGAGAAGCTTGACAGCATGTTTACGTATCACCCGACGGACGACCACGAATTGCCTATCTTTAGTACAGGTATGATTGGACAGTATGCACACGGAAATGAGCCGAGCCATCATGTGGTCTATCTGTATAATAAAGTCAATCAGCCTTGGAAAACGCAGCAATATGTGTCGCAGATTATGGATGAACTGTATCTGAACACCCCGGCTGGTTTGTGTGGAAATGAGGATTGCGGACAGATGTCGGCATGGTATGTGTTCAGTGCTATGGGCTTTTATCCTGTAAATCCTGTTTCAGGTGAATATGAAATTGGAAAGCCGAAATTTAAAAAGGTTGAATTGCAGCTGGCAAATGGTAAAGTATTTACTGTGGTTGCAAAGAACCTTGATAAGGAAAATAGGTACATACGTGCTGTGAAATTGAACGGTAAGGACTATCATCAGAGTTTTATTACGCATGAGCAGATTCTGTCGGGTGCAACATTGGAACTGGAGATGTGTAATGACTCTGGACATATATGGTATTAATTGAAAATCTTAAACTTGGAATTCGTTATGAAGAAATTAGTATTGTTAATTATGATAATGTGCTTTGCCCTTCACGGTAAGGCCACCAATTATGCAGACTATGTAAATCCGCTGATTGGTACTCAGTCTACTTATGAGTTTTCTTCCGGAAATACGTATCCGGCTATTGCACGTCCATGGGGTATGAACTTCTGGACTCCTCAGACTGGGAAAATGGGCGACGGATGGCAGTATATGTATACTGCGACTAAAATCAGAGGGTTTAAGCAGACCCATCAGCCCAGCCCGTGGATTAATGACTACGGTCAGTTTTCCATTATGCCGGTGGTAGGAGAGCCGGTGTTTGATGAAAACAAACGTGCCAGCTGGTTTTCGCATAAAGGTGAAGAAGCAAAGGCATATTATTATAAGGTATATCTGGCAGAACATGATGTAGTGACAGAGCTGGTTCCGACTGAACGGGCTGCTCTGTTCCGTTTTACTTTCCCTGAAAATGAGCATTCTTACGTAGTGATTGATGCGTTTGACAAGGGTTCTTATGTGAAGATTGATGCGGCAAATAACCGTATTATCGGTTATTCTACCAAAAACAGCGGTGGTGTGCCTGATAACTTCAAGAACTATTTTGTAATTGAATTTGACAAGCCTTTTACATACAAGGCTACAGTGGCCGACAGCTGTATCTCTGTAGGCAAAGCTGAACAGGAGGCAAATCATGCAGGAGCTATTATCGGTTTCGCTACTCGAAAAGGTGAAAAGGTACACGCCAGAGTGGCTTCTTCTTTCATCAGTCAGGCACAGGCTTTAGAAAATCTGAAGGAGTTGGGTAATGACAGTTTTGATGTGTTGGTAGAAAAAGGTAAAACAGCCTGGAATGAAGCATTGGGCAGAATAGAGGTAGAAGGTGGTAATCTTGACCAGTATCGTATGTTCTATTCTTGCTTGTACCGTTCGCTGTTGTTCCCTCGTAAGTTCTATGAGATAGATGCCAACGGACAGGTAGTGCATTACAGTCCTTACAACGGACAGGTACTTCCGGGATACATGTACACGGATACAGGTTTTTGGGATACATTCAGATGTCTTTTCCCCTTGTTGAATTTAGCTTATCCGTCAATTAATAAAGAGATACAGGAAGGTCTTGTCAATACTTACAAAGAAAGTGGATTCTTCCCTGAATGGGCCAGTCCCGGACATCGCGGATGTATGGTGGGCAACAATTCTGCGTCCGTGTTAGTAGATGCTTATATGAAAGGGGTAAAAGTGGACGACCTGAAGACATTGTATGAAGGATTGCTCCATGGAACAAAGAACGTGCATCCGGAGGTATCTTCTACCGGACGTTTGGGATATGAATATTATAATAAACTAGGTTACGTGCCTTGTGATGTGAAGATACACGAGAATGCAGCCCGTACACTGGAATATGCGTATGATGACTGGTGTATCTATAAACTTGCTAAAGAACTAAAGCGCCCGAAAAAGGAAGTCAAGCTTTTTGCAGAGCGTGCCATGAACTATAAGAATCTGTTTGATTTGGAAACCAAACTGATGAGAGGCAAGAAGGAAAACGGTGAATTCATGAAGCCTTTCTCTCCGTTGAAATGGGGGGATGCCTTCACTGAAGGAAACAGCTGGCACTACACTTGGTCGGTATTCCATGACCCTCAGGGACTGATTGACCTGATGGGAGGAGACAAAGCCTTTGTGTCTATGCTTGATTCTGTATTCTCTGTACCGCCTGTATTCGATGACAGCTATTATGGTTTTGTAATCCATGAGATTCGTGAGATGACCGTGATGAACATGGGTAACTATGCACATGGAAACCAGCCTATCCAGCACATGATTTATCTGTACAATTATGCCAAACAGCCGTGGAAAGCGCAGTACTGGTTGCGTCAGGTGATGAACAAGATGTACACACCGACTCCGGATGGGTATTGTGGTGACGAGGACAATGGACAGACCTCTGCATGGTATGTATTTACAGCTTTAGGATTCTATCCGGTATGTCCGGGAAGTAATGAATATGTGGTGGGTGCTCCTTTGTTTAAGAAAGCGACTATTCATCTGGAAAATGGAAAGGACGTAACGATTGAAGCTCCGTTGAACAGTGAGGAGAATTTGTACATCAAAGAGATGAAATTGAATGGAAAATCTTATACTCATAACTATTTTTCACATGAAGATTTGGTGAATGGAGCGAAAATACAAATAGAAATGAGTAACTTGCCGAACGAAAACAGAGGTATAGCTGCAGAAGATGCTCCTTACTCGTTTTCAGTGGATGAGAAATAAGAACCTTCATATATTAAATTTAAAACCATGAATAAGAAATCATTATTGTTTGTTCCGGTTTTGTCTTTGTGCCTGGCTTCTTGTGGAAGTAGCCAGAAAGGGCAGGAGATGGAAGATTTGACACAGTTTGTAGACCCTCGTATCGGTACTGGCGGACATGGACATGTGTTTTATGGAGCCAATGTGCCTTACGGATTTATTCAGCTGGGTCCGACAAGCATTCCTCAGTCATGGGACTGGGTATCGGGTTATCATGTATCAGACTCTACGGTGATAGGATTTCCGCATACGCATCTGAGCGGCACTGGCATAGGCGACTTGCATGACATCAATGTAATGCCGGTAGTAGGAGAAGTGACCTATTCAAGAGGAGATGCTTCATCGTATGAAACGGGTCTGTGGTCTTACTCAGACCGTTCGAAAGAAGTTGTGACTCCGGGTTATTATCGTACCCACCTGTCAAGATACAATGTGGATGTAGAATTGACAGCAACTAAGCGTGTCGGCTTCCATAAATATACCTTCCTGGGAAATGAAAGTCCGGCCATTGTATTTGATATGGTAAACGGTGGCTGCTGGGATAAAACCACAGAAGCCGTGATACGGGTGGTAAACGACAGCACTGTGAGTGGTTATCGCTATTCAAAGGGATGGGCTGACGATCAGCGTGTATTTTTCCGTGCAGAATTCTCACGTAAGTTTGATAACGTAGAATTTATTGTCAATGATTCTGTAAAGGAAGGTGATATGGCAAAAGGTGCACAGCTGTTTGCCAGAGTCAACTTTGCTGCGGGAAACCAGGAACCAGTGTATATGAAGGTGGCATTGTCTCCTACTTCAGAAGAAGGTGCACAACTGAATATGCAGACAGAACTGAGTGGTTGGGACTTTGAGAAGACGATTGCAGATGCTAAGGCTGCTTGGAATAAGGAATTGAATAAGGTAAAAGTGTATACCACAGATGAGGCTTCAAAGAAGATTTTCTATACAAGTCTGTATCATACCTTATTTGCTCCGTCTGAATTCTGTGATGTGAACGGTGATTATTATGGAGCCGATAAGCAGATGCACAAGGACGAAGGTTTTGTAAATTACACTACATTCTCACTGTGGGATACCTATCGTGCAGCACAGCCGTTGATGACAATTCTGCATCCTGAAAAGATGAGTGACATTATCAATACCATGCTTCACATCCATCAGCAGCAAGGAAAGCTTCCGGTATGGCATCTGATGGGGTGTGAAACCAACTGTATGGTAGGTAATCCGGGAGTACCGGTGGTGGCAGATGCCATTTTGAAGGACATCAAAGGATTTGATACAGAATTGGCCTTCAAGGCACTGAAAGAGTCTTCTATGTTGCCTGAACGTGGAATGGAACATCGCATTGAATACGGATTTATTCCGGCAGACAAGATGACGGAAGCTATTGCGTACGATATGGAATATGCTATTGCAGATTGGGCAGTGGCACAGGCAGCTCAGAAACTTGGCAAGCAGGAAGATTATGAATATTTCCTGAAACGTAGCAAGTCATATAAGAATTATTTTGATGCTTCTACGGGCTTCATGAGAGGAAAGATGCTCGACGGCTCTTGGCGTACTCCGTTTAGTCCTTATGCATCTTCTCATAGAGACGATGATTATTGTGAAGGAAATGCATGGCAGTACACATGGCTGGTACCTCACGATGTAGAAGGACTGGTGGAATGCTTCGGTAGTAAAGAAGCGTTTGTGAACAAACTGGATTCTTTATTCCTAGCAAACGGTGATATGGGAGAAGCTTCTTCTCCGGATATTAGCGGATTGATTGGCCAGTATGCGCATGGTAACGAACCGAGTCATCATACAGTTTACCTGTACACTCTTGTAGGTCAGCCTTGGAAGACGGCCGATAGAATTAAGGAGATTCTTCATACCATGTATACAGACCAGCCGGATGGTTTGTCTGGTAATGAGGATGTAGGACAGATGTCGGCTTGGTATATCCTTTCTTCTTTCGGATTCTATCAGGTAGAACCTGCCGGTGGCAAGTTTGTATTTGGCTATCCGAACTTTGATAAAGTAGAGATTGCCGTTCCTGCTGGTAAATTCGTCATAGAACGTGAAAACAAAGGCCAGCAGAACAATTACATACAAGGTATTGTCTTCAATGGAACTGAATATAAGAAACCCTGGATTGAATACGCTGATATTATGAAAGGCGGAGAATTGAAGTTCCTGATGGGAGATGAGCCGGTAGTATGGTATTAAAATAAAATGTAAGTCTGACTATATATTGGGAACCCGTCATCGAGTTTATAGTTTGGTGGCGGGCTTTCTTTTTTAAGAAAATAAAATTCATAAAGGAGTTAGGAAGAAATATGAAAATTTCTTCCTAACTTGCGCTCCAGAAATAATTAACCTTAAAAAGGACAGATGGAAAAGACTCTTACTAAAGCAATCAAAACTATTTGCTGTTCATTGACGGGAGTGCTGACGATTAGTGGGACTCCTCAGCAGTTGTATGCGGAAAATGCATCCTTGCCTTATTGGAAGGATATTCAGACTGTATCAGTAAACCGGGAAGCACCGAGGTCGGCTTTTATGACTTATGCTGACAAGACTCAGGCTTTGACTGGAAAATATGAAAACAGCCCTTATTATGAGTTGTTGAATGGTACGTGGAAATTTTATTATACGGACTCGTATTTGAACCTGCCTGCAGACATTACTTCTCCGGAAGTGAGTACAGAGGGATGGCACGATATTAAGGTGCCGGGAAACTGGGAAGTGCAAGGATTCGGTACGGCTATTTATACGAATCACGGATATGAGTTTCAACCTCGTAATCCTCAACCTCCCTTGTTGCCGGAGAAGAATCCAGTGGGAGTGTACCGGCGTGATATTACCGTACCTTCAGAATGGAAGGACCGTGATATTTACCTTCACATTGCCGGAGCAAAATCAGGATGCTATGTGTATTTGAACGGAAAGGAGGTCGGTTATAATGAGGACTCCAAGAATCCGGCTGAATACCTGATAAATGATTATCTGAAGGAAGGTAATAATGTGCTGACCTTAAAAATCTTCCGTTGGAGTACAGGCTCTTATCTGGAATGTCAGGATTTCTGGCGTATCAGCGGTATAGAACGTGACGTATTCCTTTATTCGCAGCCGAAAGCTTCAGTACAGGATTTCCGGATTGTGTCTACTTTGGATGATTCGTACCGTAACGGTATTTTCCGTTTGGATATGGAGCTGAAAAATCATCGTACCAATACGGCTGGGTTGAGTATTGGATATGAGTTGCTCGATAATAACGGAAAGGTAGTAGCCAATGGTGAAGAAACCGTAGATGTACTTGCTGGTAAAGAAGGTACCGTATCGTTTAGCAAGGAACTGCCGGAAGTAAAAACCTGGACTTCGGAAGCTCCTAATCTGTATAAGCTGTTGATGACTGTAAAGGAAAATGGAAAAGTGACCGAAGTGATTCCTTATAATGTCGGATTCCGTCGCATTGAAATCAAAGAAATTGATCAGAAAGGTACCAATGGAAAGAATTACCATGTGTTGTTTATCAATGGGCAGCCTTTAAAGCTGAAAGGTGTAAATATTCACGAACATAATCCGTTGACAGGACACTACGTAGACGAGGCGCTGATGCGTAAGGACTTGGAGCTGATGAAGCGGAACAATATCAATACGGTACGTTTGTGTCATTATCCGCAAGACCGCCGTTTCTATGAACTCTGTGATGAATATGGTATTTATGTGTACGATGAGGCGAATATTGAAAGTCATGGAATGTATTATGATTTGCGTAAGGGTGGAACCTTGGGAAATAATCCGGAATGGTTGAAACCTCATCTTTACCGTGTGGAAAATATGTTTGAACGGAATAAGAACTATCCTTCGGTTACATTCTGGTCGTTAGGTAATGAGGCAGGAAACGGTTACAACTTTTATGAGGCTTATTTGTGGGTAAAGCAGGCCGACAAGGGACTGATGGACCGTCCGGTAAATTATGAACGTGCACAGTGGGAATGGAACTCTGACATGTACGTGCCGCAGTACCCCAGCGCATCCTGGTTGGAATCAATAGGTCGGTTAGGAAGTGACCGTCCGGTAGTGCCTTCAGAATATGCACATGCTATGGGCAACTCTACCGGAGGCTTGTGGGATCAGTGGAAGGCTATCTATCAGTATCCTAATCTGCAGGGAGGATATATCTGGGACTGGGTAGACCAGGGAATTTTAGTGAAGGATGAAAACGGAAGAGAATATTGGGCATACGGAGGTGATTTCGGAACCAACATGCCGAGTGACGGTAACTTCTGCTGTAATGGTATCGTGAACCCGGACCGCAATCCTCATCCGGCCATGAGCGAAGTGAAATATGCGCACCAGAATGTGGCGTTTGAAGCTATAGACCTGACAAACGGTAAGTTTAATGTACTGAATCGTTTTTATTTTACGAACCTGAAGAAATATATGATTTCGTATGAAGTGAAGGAAAATGATAAGGTGGTGCGTCGTGGAAAAGTTTCACTGGATGTAGCTCCTCAGGAAAAGAAAGAGTTGGCGGTGAATGTTAGTGGATTGAAAGCTAAAGTGGGTACGGAATATTTTGTGAACTTTTCAGTAACTACGTTAGAATCTGAACCGCTTGTACCGAAAGGATATGAGATAGCGCACGAACAGTTCCGCTTGCCGATAGAGCTTGCTTCACGTTCATTCTCGGTACAGGGGCCCGCTTTGCAGTGCAGTGAAAATGGCAACTTGTTGAGTGTACAGTCTTCGCGCGTAGCTTTTGTATTTGACAAGTCGACGGGTCTGGTAACTTCTTATAAAGTGAAGGGAACAGAATATTTCCATGAGGGATTTGGTATACAGCCTAACTTCTGGCGTGCTCCGAATGACAATGACTATGGAAGCCAGATGCCTAAACGTCTGCAAATCTGGAAGCAGTCCAGCAAGAATTTTAATGTGGTAGATGCTTCATTGGCTATGGATGGAAAAGATGCAGTACTGAAAGTCAGCTATCTGTTGGCTGCAGGTAATCTGTATATTGCTACCTATCGCATTCATCCTTCAGGAGTAGTGAAAGCAAATTATACATTTACTTCTACGGAAATGGAAGCAGCGAAGACAGAAGCTTCGGAAGCTACACTGATGGCTACGTTCACTCCTGGAAACGAAGCAATCCGCAAGGAAAGTTCCAAACTGGTAGTTCCGCGTATCGGTGTCCGTTTCCGCTTGCCAGCCGAAATGGAACAGGTTACCTATTTTGGTCGCGGACCGGAAGAGAATTATTGCGACCGGAATAATGGTACATTGGTAGGTGAGTATCAAGCGACCGCTGAACAAATGTATTTCCCTTATGTACGTCCACAAGAAAACGGACATCATACCGATACACGCTGGTTGATGCTGAAAAAGAAAAATGGCAAAGGATTGGCTGTGTATGCGGATGGTACATTGGAATTTAACTCACTCCGTAATTCTATAGAAGATTTTGATGGAGAAGAAGCTACTCATCGTGACTACCAGTGGGGTAATCGTGATGCAGAAGAGTTGAAACATGATGTAAGTACCGCTAAGAATATCAAGCCTCGTCATACACATATCAATGATATTACCCCTCGTGATTTCGTGGAAGTCTGTCTGGATATGCGACAGATGGGTGTAGGAGGTTTTGATAGCTGGGGAGCTGTACCAGATCCTCAATATCTGATTCCTGCCAATAAGGAATATCAATGGGGATTTACGATTGTACCGATGTAAATAATAAAAGCATAAAATAAAAATTCCGGGCTTGAAAAGACTTGTTTTCAGGCCCGGAATTTTTATTGTTCAGATAAGGGCATAAAAAAAGGAGTTCCGCTGAACTCCAACCTTTTGTTAACCTTAAATCTAATACTATGAAAAACACGATGCAAAGGTACGGACTTTCTGGAATTATGCAAGTTTTGTGTGCGTTTACACGTGTTTTATAACATAATTTGAAGTTTTGACCGTGTTTGAAAGACTTATTAATAAAACTACAATAGCAATAAGAATCGTTCTTTAAAGAACATTCATCTAAAAGTCATGTGTTTTACATGGTTCTGTAATATGTTTTTTTGTTCTTTGTTACAGAATTAATCAGGACTTTGTATGGAATTAAGTGTTAGGGAACGTCAGAAGGCATTGACGGTTACACTGGCTATGCTATGTATAGCATGTGCTTGTTTGTTTTACCTGGGATATAGATTGTGCATGTATTATTAGTAGAGCAAAAAAAGGTGCGTCTGGATAATTCCGGGCGCACCTTTTTAGCAATAAAAGCCGATGAATTATTTGCTTTCTTTTTTAAACTTGTAGACAGCAAATGTCATGGCACCTATTTCGGTATTGAGCGTATTTCCTTCAATTGAAATGCTACTTTCTTTAGGAGTGATGAGGTTCGGATTGTCGAGTGTATTTTCTGCATCCGGGTTTTCTGTATGCAATGTGATGCATTTTCCGTCTCCTAAAGTTACAGACTTCTTCAAGCCTTTAAATTCCAGACTAATGGGCTGTGCCTTTTCTGACACGTTGGCTACTTTGACAATGTAGGTCTGTGTGTTTTCATCCCATACGGCACTGGCGAAAAGTCCATTCTGGCCTTCCTGACCACTAACCGGTTTTTTATCCATAGTCAGAGGAACTACATTTGTTCCGGTATTGTGACCGTAAAGTGACTGTACATACCAGCTGCAGGTGCGTACAGAACGGAGGTTGTCAAACCAGATTAAGTCTGGACGCCACTGCCAGCCTTCTACGTGAGCCAACAGCGGAGCATAAGTCGCCATGTGTACTACATCTGCGTTTCTTTCTACTCCAGTCAGGAAAGCAGCTTCAAGTAAAGAAGCGTGGAAGTGGTTCCATTTCTTTCCTTTTCCGTGACAAGCATATTCTCCAGCAAATACTTTCGGGCCTTTACGGTCGTAATTGTCGTAACGGTTTCCTGATTTCAGGAACCAGTTTTCCGGACGATAGAAGTGTTCGTCTACTAAATCCACTTTCAGTTTCTTCATTTCCGGCCATAAGTAATCGAAGTCTTTTCCTTCAGAGTTCGGACCAGATGAACCGATAATCTTGATTTCAGGATGTGCTTTGCGGAGAGCTTCTACGAATAACTTCAAACGTTCAGGATATTCAGGTCCCCACTGTTCGTTTCCGATTCCGATGAATTTCATGTTGAAAGGAGCCGGATGTCCCATATCGGCACGGAGTTTTCCCCATTTGGTATCAGTTCCTCCGTTGGCAAATTCAATCAGGTCGAGTGCATCCTGAATGTAGCTGTCGAGGTCGCATACTTGTACATGTGCTTTCGGGTCATCGTTCTGATACTGGCAGGCAAGTCCGCAGTTCAGTACAGGAAGTGGTTCTGCTCCCATGTCTTCTGACAGAAGGAACAGTTCATAGAATCCCATGCCATAAGTCTGGAAGTAATCAGGGAAGAAACGATGCGGGAAAGTATAATGCCATCTGTTTTCATTGAGCGGACGGTTTTCTACCGGGCCTACAGAGTTTTTCCAGTTGTAACGGGTTGCCAGGTCTGTACCTTCCACGATACATCCTCCGGGGAAACGGAATACTCCCGGTTTGGTGTCGGCCAATGCCTGTACCAGGTCCTTTCTCAATCCGTTTTCACGTCCTTTCCAAGTATCTACAGGGAATAAAGAAACATGTTCCAGGTCTACGGTGCCCGGTGAATCGAGGAATATTCTCAAATGAGCTTTTGCTTCTGTCTGGGTCGGTGTGAGGATAACTTCATATTTTTTCCAGTCTTTTGAGTTAATTGTCAGGTTTTGTGAAGTGATGACCTGAGTTTCTCCCATAGACGCATTGTTGATAAGTTCTACTCGTATTTTCTGGTTTTCTCCTCTTGCCCATACGGTAAAACGATATTTTTCATTGGCTTTGAGTCCGATACCGAAAAATCCTTCGTTTTCAATACCTGTGCGTTTGTGTGCATGTCCGGGGTCTGCCAGGCGTACATAATGTGGGTTGCGTTCAAACGGACCATCATTTTGCAGAGTTACATTTCCAAAAATGTCCCATCCCATAAAACTTTGAGGGAACTCGAATGAACGGTTCTTGATTAATTCTGCATAGAGTCCCCCGTCTGCTCCATAGTTGATGTCTTCGAAGAAATGGCCGTACATGGTCGGTTGAATTTCTGCTCCAATTTTATTGGCTTGGATAACCATCTGGTTGACATTCTGTGCTTGTAAGCTGAGTCCTGTTGTTAGTGCAAGCGCAGAAAGAAAGGTTAAGTGTTTGTTCATGGTTTTATTATTAAATTAATGTGATACAAATTTATAAATAAACACGAGAAATTCATGGAAAAACAGTGAAATATCTGTCTTTATGAAATTTAGGCATAAAATTAGGAGCAATCATTTTTCCTGAGGTGGACAAATTCTTCTATTGGGTGGACATTTGTCTTTTGAGTGGATTTTTATCCTCTTTTTCAGAAAAAGACTCGAAAAACGGTTTACCTTTGTGTAAAACAGAATAATTTCTATGAAAAGAAACAGCTTACTTCTATACTTGCTTCTTGTTTTTTGCTTATGTTGCCCGAATGGGCTACTCTATGCGGTACAAAACTCTTCTCGTTTCTCGTTGGCTTCTATTACGATAAACGATGGACTGCCTTATAATTTTGTAGATGATATCATCAAATCCAGTGACGGCTATTTGTGGGTGGCTACGTATGGAGGAGGAGTAGCCCGTTATGATGGCAATGAGTTTGTGGCTTTTAGTGCCAGTACAATGGATAAAAAAAGGTTGCTGCGAAGTAATTTTGTGGAGAAATTAGCGGAGGATACTTTTCATCGTATTTGGATGGCAGGAGAAGCAGGTATAGAGCTCCTTTCTACAGATAATTTGCAATTGTTGCCTGTAGAATCTTTGCAATCGGAAGAAATGGCAGGGCTTATGAAGGCGCCGGTTAGTTTCTTGATGACGACTCGGACTGGTAATTTATGGCTCTGTAGTCGTGGACATATTTATAAGGTAATGTTTAACAGTACGGGTACGGTGAAAAAAGTCATTCGTATTTCGGATACGCCAATACATGAGCGTGGCTGCGTCTTGTCTGAGATAGATGGTTATGTCTGGTTCTTTCATAAAGGAAAAATGTGCCGGATTAGTGAGAGCGTAACAAGTAGTCAGGAACCACAGCCGGTTTCTGTATCTTTGGATATTTCTCCCGTAGAGGCGGTTTTTAGCATTTTTCATTGTCAGAATAATGTATGGATTGGTACAAGTAACGGACTGTATTGTTATGATTTGACGACAGATACCAGTCTGCATTATGTGCACGATGCCCAGAATCCGTCTTCTTTGTCACAGAATTATGTGACCTCTATTACATCCACACGAGATAATCAGGTGATAGTGGGTACATTGTTAGGCCTGAACGTGTTTAATGCCTCTACGTCTGATTTTACCCGTATTCAGGCTGGTGAAGTTATGGAAATGCATGGGCTGTCATGTAACTTTATCAATACTCTGTATGCAGATGATGAAAATGATATAATCTGGGTAGGGACTGAGATAGGAGGAATTAGTAAAATGTTTCCTTCCCGTTTGTCTGTAATCAATTATTATCATCAGCAAAATCTTCCCGGTAGTTTGTCGCGTAATCCGGTCAATGCAATTGTAGAAGATGAATACCAGACACTTTGGGTGGGAACGGTGGAAGGGGGATTAAACTGTCGCCTGAAAGGAAGTGATACCTTCTTGCATTATACTACCGAAGCACCTGCTTATTTGGCGCATAATACTGTGAGTGTGTTAGTAATAGATGACAAAGATCGTTTGTATGTAGGTACTTGGGGGGGCGGACTTGGCTGGATAAACCGTAAGCCTTCTGCATCTAAACGTTATGTACCTCTTCCGTTGAGTGATCCTTTTGTGTCAAGTTTGGCTTTTGACCCTGTGAGTCATTTACTTTGGATTGGCACCATGAATAATGTGTATGTATATAATCCGGCAGACGGAACCGTTTCAGAACCTTTCCTGAATGAAGGTAAGGAGGTTGTCAATCAGAATGCACTAGGCATGTGTATTACCCGTGAGCGGGAACTTTGGATTTCGTCTCCGTTCGGCCTTTTAAGAATAAATCTGACGGCTTATGACAAAGGGCAATTGAAATATCAGAAATATGTATATCAGTTGGATAACCCGGCTTCTAAGCGTCGGGAGCGCATTACCTCTATTTTTCAAGCGAAAGACGGGACAATATGGCTGGGAAGTAATGGAAACGGATTCTATAAAGCCATGAAGAAAGGGAATGATTATCAGTTCCTGGCATTCACGAAAAATGATGGTCTGGTAAGCAATAGTGTGCGTGGAATGCTGGAGGACTGGTATGGAAATATCTGGATATCTACCGACAACGGGTTGTCTTGTTTTAATGTCAAAGAGGAGTCGTTTCGTAATTACAGTCAGATTGACGGCTTGGTTTCTGATCAGTTTTATTGGAATGCCGGTGCTTTGTCTTTTGACAAGGAACGTTTGTTCTTTGGTAGTCAAAAGGGGTTGACTGAAATACATCCGATGATTGAAACTGAGCATCAGCGTAAGTTTCCTTTGGCTTTTACACATTGCAAGGTGTTTGGACAGGAAGTTTTTCCTCAGTCAGGAGAAATAGTTATGCACGAGAGTGACAAGTCGTTATCAATAGAGTTCTCAGCCCTTGATTATGCATTGGAGTCTCAGGCACAATATTCATATCGTTTAAAAGGTTTTGACGATGCATGGGTGACAGTACCTTCCAATCGAAACAATGCGACTTATACGAACTTGTATCCCGGTAAATATGTTTTCCAACTTCGTTATGCTCCTGATGGAAAGCATTGGCTTGCACGTACAGAGGAGTTGACCATTGTAGTTCATCCTTATTTTTATAAAACACCTTGGTTTTTGCTTTCTGTTTTGTTTGTTATCCTGTTTGGCGGTTATCGCATTTTGAGGTGGCGTTATCAGGCTTTGAAGCGCCAGCAGAACTTATTGCATCAGATGGTGGAAGAACGTACTTCAGAACTGGAGGAACAAAAGAAATTGTTATCTAACCAGACTCAGGAACTTTCGGAGCAGAATAAATTGTTGAAGGATCAGAATGAAAAAATTACTGCACAAAAGAACCAGATTCTGGAGATGTCGCGTAAGGTAGAGGAACTGACGGTTGATAAACTGGCTTTTTTTACCAATATTACCCATGAATTTCGTACTCCGCTTACTCTGATTGTAGGTCCGATTGAGCGTGCTTTAAAGTTGAGCTATAATCCACAGGTAATTGAACAATTGCATTTGGTGGAACGCAATTCGAAATATCTTCTTTCATTGGTTAATCAGTTGATGGATTTTCGGAAAGTGGAAGAGGGTCGTATCAAGATTGCTACCAACTATGGTAACTTGAAAGAATTTATGTTGGAGATAGTACCTCCTTTTGCTGATTATGCGAAGAATCGTGGTATTAATCTTCAATTGTATCTTCGTCTTCCGGATCCGTTCCTTATGTTTGATGAGGATGTGATGCGTAAGATTATGACCAATCTAATCAGCAATGCTTTGAAATTTACTCCCAAAGGAGGCAATGTGGGCATATATGTCGGAGTGATAGGACAGTCGACAGAAAAGAAATTGTTTATTAGTGTACGTGATACCGGAAAAGGTATTCCGGAAAATGATATAGAACGTATTTTCATGCAGTTCTATCAGTCTGATAACCGGAGTCTTGAGTCTGTCAGTGGGCAGAGTGGCACGGGCATAGGCTTGTATTTATGCCGGAAGCTTATTGATTTACTGGACGGCAAGATTTATGCGAAGAATAATCCGCTGAAAGGGGCTTCATTCCGTATTCTTTTGCCTGCATTATATGGAGATACTCAAATCCATTCGGAGTCTGAAATGGAAAAAGAGGATATTGCGATAGATGTGCCACGCAATGGGAAAATGGTTATACTTGTGGTAGAAGACAATAAGGATATGCGTGATTATATTCGCTCTATACTGGCTGAATATTATAATGTGCTTGAAGCCTCTCAGGGAGAAGAAGCTTTGGCTTTATTGCATGCCAATAATGTAGACTTTATTATCAGCGATTTGATGATGCCTGTTATGGATGGTATGGAATTGTCACGTCGTGTAAAGAATGACTTCTCCATATCTCATATTCCTTTCTTGATGCTGACGGCTAAAACATCAGATGAAGCCCGTCTGGAAAGCTATAAAAAGGGTGTAGATGCCTTCTTGCTGAAACCTTTTGATGAGAATATGCTGCTGGCCCGCATCTCTAATATATTGGAGAACCGGAAGCGTTTCCAGCAAAAGTTCTCTATTGATATGAACACCGACTCGTTAGAGGTAGAAGAGAACTCTGGCGACAAGAAGTTCTTGAACAAAGCGATGTCGGTAGTAAAAGAGAATTATAAGAATCCGGATTTTGAAGTAAGTGATTTTATTGAAGCGGTGGGAATCAGTAAAAGTTTGCTGAATAAAAAAATGCAGAGCCTGACCGGGCAGTCTGCCGGTCAGTTTATTCGCAACTATCGTTTGAATCTGGCTCGTGAACTTTTGCTGAAAAATAAGGTGAACCGTACGATGAATATCTCTGAAATAGCCTATGAAGTTGGATTTAATGATCCTAAATATTTTACCCGCTGTTTTACAAAGCATTTTAATGTGACTCCGAGCAGCTTGTTGGAAGATTAAACGTAAGGAAAAAACTCCTTTTTTATTCTTCTTGATGAAGAACTGAAAACGCTGTGCTTTAAAAGGAGAAAGTGTAGTACCTTCTTTATGGTTTTAGTGGCAGAACCCTATGTTTTCTACGTTGGAACTCTATGTTTCTCGTGTGGAAAACATAGGGTTCTGCCACTAGAAACATGGATTTCGGAGAATAATTCCTGGATAATTATGGTGGAGTTTTGATTTTTTCTCTAATCCTTTGTTGTGTAGGTCGGAGAGTATCCCTAAGAATCTTTTGGGAGCTTTTGTCCTTTAATGTGGAAATATTCGTATTTTTCATTTATCCACCTATAAAATTCGTTTGTCCACCTTTGTTTTTGCATATGTCTTTACATTTGAAGCGTTGAAAGAAGCATTTTTGTTAGATAAATATTTCCGTACTATGAGACATGAAAAGAAAAAACAGCTACGATACTGCTATATTTTATATGTGAACTGAAGTCTGAGTTCCTGAATCTATGACAATTTATTTCTTTATTAATAATTTAAATTTAATACGATTAATATGAATAAACAGTTGATTTTTTCTGCGATGCTTGGCTTGTGTGCCTTTGGTAGTACAGCGATGTATTCTGTACCTGCCATGGCTGCCGTAGCACAATCACCGGCTATCAAGGTCAGTGGGCAGGTGGTTGATGAACAAGGAGAACCCTTACTTGGGGCTACCATCAGGGTGAAAAATAGTTCAGTCGGAACAACCACCGATTTGGATGGAAATTTCCAGCTGGAAGTGCCTGGTAATGCTGTCCTGTTAATTAGTTATGTAGGCTATAAGGAACGTGAAGTTGCAGTACGTAGTCGGTCTGTTCTTGGGGCAGTTCAGTTGCAGAGCGATGATTTCATGCTTGATCAGGTGGTAGTTGTCGGTTATGGAACACAGAAAAAATCAGATTTGACAGGTTCTGTAGCTGTAGTCGATACTGAAGCCTTGAAACAGGTCTCTCATTCTAATATTTCTTCTATGCTCGAAGGAAAGGTGGCTGGTGTACAAGTTACTTCAGATGGTCAGCCAGGAGCAGACCCGACAGTACGAATTCGTGGTGTAGGTTCTTTTGGTGATACTTCTCCTCTTTATGTCATTGATGGTGTGCCTATGGGTACTTCTATCCGCGATTTCTCTTCCAATGACATTGAAACTATTCAGGTGTTAAAAGATGCCTCTGCAGCTGCCATTTATGGTTCTCGTGCAGCCAATGGTGTGGTTATTATCACAACCAAACGTGGTCAGAAAGACCAGCCGTTAAAAGTGGATTATAACGGATATTTTGGTGTTGATAATATCTCAAAAGGTGTGTATGACGTGATGAATGCTGATCAATATAGTCAACATATTGGTCTGTCGTGTTTGAATTCTAATACACCGTTGCCTGGAGGATATAGCCTTGATAGTGCGACAGGAAAATATCATTTTCAGGATGATACTGATACAGACTGGTTTGATGAGGTCTTCAAGACAGGCATTCGCCAGAATCATAATGTAAATCTTTCAGGAGGTGGAGCTCACAATACTTATAATATAGGATTGGACTATTTTAATCAGAGAGGAACACTTGAAGGAGCCGGACCTAATTACGAGAGATTTACCGCACGTGTCAATAATACGATGGATACGAAATTCGTGAAGTTCCAGACAAGTGTCGTTTACTCTCATTCAGATCAGGATAATATGAGTTTGTCCAATGCTTCAGAGTACGTTCAAGGATTGTATGGCGATGTAACCAACGTATTGCGTGGTACCCTACTTATGCAGCCCACTATCAAGGCATACGATCCTTCTACATGGGTACTCGATGATAAGGTCGGTGCAGCCAGTGATTACAATTATGACGGCTATGGCTATGGTGTGTATTATGATGACATACACGGAGATATTTCGGCGTCTAACCCTTTGCTGATCAATAATTTGTTGCAGCGTAACACTCGTGTAGACCGTTTTGTTGGTACAGGATCGGCCGATGTGGATCTTCTTAAGATGTTTGGTGTGGATAGTAAAAACCATAAGTTAAACTATAAGATCAACTTGTCTTATAGCAAGACTCATTGCAAGGATTTTACTTGGATTCCTTCTTGGATACAAAGTAATCGTGTGTATTTGGCAAAGAGTAATGAACGCCTGGAAAAGGCTTCCCGTGACTATGCAGATGCTCTTATTGAAAACGTTCTTACTTATGACGGAACAATAGGCAAACATCACATCAATATTGTAGCAGGTCAGACTTATGAAGAAGAAAATACAGATTTGCTTACGGGATGGGGACTAGATTATACCGAACCTTATTTCTTACAACTTCAAAATGGTTCCGATACCTACTCTAGCAGTTATGAGTATAAACATGCTATCTTGTCTTACATTGGTCGTGTAAACTACAACTATGATGACAGATATCTGTTCTCTGCTACCGTACGTAGAGATGCCAGCTCCCGTTTGTCAAGCGGTATTCGTTGGGGAACATTCCCTTCTGTATCTGTTGGCTGGCGTTTCGATAAGGAAAGTTTCTTCCCTTTCAATCCGGATGTGGTAAACATGTTCAAAGTGCGTGGTAGCTACGGTGAACTCGGTAATGAGAATATCGGTGAATATATGTATCAGGCTACTATGTCGCGCAATAACATGACGTATAGTTTCAATAATTCTCCTGTAACAGGTTCCGCTATTTCTACTTTCGTAGATAATAATTTGTCATGGGAAAAGAAGAAAACCTATAACGTGGGTGTAGATTTGGCATTCTTCAACAATCGTTTGGAGTTTACGGCTGAATGGTATAAAAACAGCAGTACCGACTTGTTGTATGACGTTCCTGTTCCGGAACAAGCCGGAGTTTCCAATACTACCGTTACAATGAATGCTGCCTCTATGGAGAATTCAGGTTTTGAGTTCTCTGCTACTTATCGTAACCGTGAACATCCTTTCAAATATGAAGTATCTGCCAACCTCAGTACGTTAAAGAACCGTGTAACCTCGTTAGGATTTGGTACTGATTATTATCTTACGGGCGATTACATTACTTACGTTGGACAGGAAATAGGTCAGTTCTATGGTTATGTTTATGAAGGAATTGCACGCACGCAGGAGGACCTTGACAATCATGCTACTCAGGAAGGAGCAAATGTAGGCGACTGTTTATATAAGGATATAAATAATGATGGAAAGGTAGATACAGATGATAGAGTGGTGCTAGGAAGCGGACTTCCTAAAGTAAACTTTGGTCTTAATGCACGTTTTGAGTATAAAGGATTTGATTTGAGTATTGCTACTTACGGTGCCTTGAACTATCATGTGAGCGATGATATCTATAACTCGCTTAATTCTTGTTACGGATGGAGCAACAAAGCGGTAGCGATGCTGGATGCAAATCGCTTTAGTGAAGATGGAACTACATATTTATCAGATGTGCCACGTACATATATAACTAACAGTGCAAGTTTAGCATGGAATGATTTGTTTAGTTCTCGTAAGATTCAGAATGCTGCTTATTGGAAAATTGCCAATGTAGAACTGGGTTATAATTTCCCTGATAAGTGGTTTGGCAAGTATATATCAAATGTACGTTTATATGTGTCAGCACAAAATCTGTATACATTTACCGGATACCATGGTTATAATGTGGATTATGCAGGTGGTACATTTACACCGGGTTATAACTTCTGTTCTTATCCGACAGCACGTACGTTCATGTGTGGTGTTCATTTTACATTCTAATTGCTATCTAATAATATAATTAAAAAATATCGTATGAAACTAAATATATATTCGCTTGCTCTCATTTTGGGATTCAGTACTTTTACCTCATGTGCTGATAGACTGGAGCTGGTAAATCCTAACCAGCAGACTTCAAGTACTTTCGGTTTCAATGCAGATGATTTAGAGGAGTGTGTCATTGCTGCATACAATCATATTCGTATGGAAGGGTCTTATGCCCGCGTAGGTTATACGATTGACGTATGCCGTGGAGATGAGGCTTGGAACTCATCACAGGTTTGGTATTTGCCGTTTGATGACCTCAATGTGGAAGTTACATCTGATATTGCATTTTGGCCGTGGCGTGAATGGTACTATACCATAAATGTTTGTAACTTTATCATGTCTCGTTGCGGAGAAGATAACGACCAGTTATCTGAAAATATGAAATATATAAAAGGGCAGGCTCTTTTCTTGCGTGGATTGTCATACTATAATTTAGCTGGATATTACCAAAATCCGCCTTTAATTACAGATTACGACACTTATTCCTCATTGGACGGACTTTATGGTGCGAACAGTACTTATGATGAAGTTCTTGACCAGGTGGAAAAGGATTTCTCGGAGGCTATGGTATTATTGCCTTCTCGTGATGAGGGTGATGAATGGGCAGGAGGACGTGCAACTTGTGGAGCAGCGGCTGGTTATTATGCCCGCACACTTATGGTACGCCATAAATTTAGTGAGGCACTTACTGTGCTTAAGGACATTATCGCTAAGAAGTATGGTACCTACAGATTGATGGATAACTATGGCGACAACTTCCGTGAAGGTTCTGCTTATGAGAACAATGATGAAAGTTTGTTTGAGGTACAATTCCTTGATTATGCTTCGCAGGGAACAGATGACGAGTGGACTCCGGTAAATACAAGTCCTAATGCTACTCAGGGCTCTGCAATAGAGAGTAACTTTGCTCCGGGCAATTATGGTGGATGGGCTGATATCTCAGCTTCACCGTGGTTATACCATCTTTTCAAAGAAGAACGTACTACGGACAATAAGCTTGATCCACGTCTTTATTGGACTATCGGTACTTATGAAACTGATTGGGAAGATTTTGAGTATGGAAACGTGGCTTATACTAACAAACTTTCGGCTACAGATAATATTGTGACCAATAATACTTATGGTGGTCTGCCTATTGCTAAGTTTACTAATCTTCGTACCGGTCTTTATGGTACTGTGGTTACAGGTTTGCACGATGGTATCAATTTGCGTTTGATGCGTTATTCGGATGTATTGCTACGTGCAGCAGAGTGTGAGAACGAAGTAAACGGTCCAACTCAGCAGGCTATAGACTGGATTAATGAAGTACGTAATCGTGTTGACCTTCCGGATTTGGAACTTGCTGATTTTAACACGGCGGATAAGCTGTTTGAACAGATAGCAAACGTGGAAAGACCAAAAGAATTCGGATGTGAGTTCGGACGCGGTTTTGACCTTATACGTTGGGGATTCTTCTATGATAGCGGTCGTTTGCAGCAACTCAAGGAACATGGAACTTTCCGTCGTTCCACTGAAGCTGTGAAAGATCCTGTAAGTTATAGTGATGTAGCAACAGATTCAGAACTGAAGTGTTCTTATGATACATATATTCAGGGACATGAATTCTTGCCTATTGTTCAGACACTGACAAACAAAAACCCAAATCTGGAAGGAAACTCTGCTAACTATAGTACGGACAATTCGACTTATTTCCGTGAAAAAGGATGGACAGTGCGTCCGGTTGTGGACTTGAGTAAATAGAGATATGCTAAAATGATCTTTTAGTATGGCAGGAAACTGCGATTATTTAATTACTTATTCATGTTTAATATGATGAAACATTCAAACAAAATAATGTCAACCTGTTTCTCTGTAGCTTTAGGCATGTTTGCTTTGACAGGTTGTGAGGGTGGTGAGCTTTTTGATGTTAATGCACCAGACTGGATTTCCGATAAAATACAGGAAATAGAGGATTCAGAGAACGATAATCAGGATGAGATAGTTCTTGAAGGTATGATGGAAGATGTGTACACTATTGGAAATACTGATTATACGAGTGGATGGTGGACAGCTTTCTCTAAGTATTATGTAATACCTGATGGTCAGAAATGGAACGCAGTGTTTAATCTTAACATTAATCCAAGTGCATCAAATACTTATAAGAATTTTGCCCTGATAATCTGCTCAGATGCTGATCGTGATAGTGAAGGATATAAGGAGTATGGTGCAATACGCTTTGATAATCAGCCATCGGGAAATTCAGAGTGGGGCGATTATATTGATCGCTCTTATATCCAGAGCACACTTACTTTTGAAACTGATACTGATGCCGGTATTGAAAAGCTCGGAGGTAAAGTAACTCTTGTAGTTGATAGAACCAATTCGGAAGCATTCAGCATAACTATGACCAATGGAACGGTTACTAAAACTTATCAGCAACCGACTGCACTTGTTAATCTGAATACAGATGCAAGTAATACCAATATCCGTTGTTTTCTTGTACCAGAAGGTTCTTACATTGATTTCCAACAGACAAACATTGAGCCAATAGGTGGTTGTACCTCTGCAGAGGACAAAAATCCAGTATCAATGGTATTGCAGAATGTACCAGATCAGGTAAATGTGGGTACTGAGCTTGAGGAGGCTGTGACCGATGTAACTGCTTTGGTTACATTTGAAGAAGGAGTTACAAAAACTGTAACGGCATCCGAACTTAGTTTCTCTGCAATTCCTGATATGGATACTACGGGAAAAAAGACACTTGTTGCGGTTTATAACAAGACATTTAAAGGTGAGAATTGTGATACGCCTATTATGGCCAATGCTACTTTTGAAGTGGTAGAAAAAATTGTATCTATTTCAGTGACTACTCCGCCATCGCACACTCGGTATTATTACTATACCTCTGCTGCTACTCAGTCTTTATCGAGTCGCACATTGGCGTTTGACCCGACAGATTTGGTAGTTACAGCTACTACTGCTAATGGAAGTACAAGGGTACTTGATAACTCAAGCCTTTCATTTTCTGCTATTCCTGCAAAGAAAGGTTCTCAGTCGGTGACTATTACAGCAGGTGAAGGAATTACTACTACATTGAATGTGAATGTGGAAGAGTCGGCGGTGTCGGCGATAAATTATAGCGGAACGGTTGGAGCTACTGATTTTAGTACAGCTTACTTGGGAGCTTGTTCGGATAACTTTAAGGTATCAGTGGGTGAGACAAAGACTCTCAAGTTTAAAAATTATAGTGATTTAACGGCTAACTGGAATAATTTCTTAGTGGTTCTCCGTAAAGCTGATAATACAGAATATGCAGTGCTCCGGGCTGATAATTATGGAATGGGTAATGGGTATGCAGCTTGTATTCATGATGGAACTCAATATCAGGACCAGACATGGGAAACATGGCTTCAAGGTATGAATGGTGCTGAGGTAACGGTTTATGTTACTAACTGTGGAAATGGTACAGCTGATGTGCAGATTGTAATGACTGGTACTACGGGAGTAACTTCTACTCAGTATTATTTAGGAGTAAATACAATAGATTCTAATGATTTGAGTTTTGCGATGTCAGTGGAAAAGGCTTATCTTGTTTTTGGTGAATAATAATTTTTTACTATACATGCCATTCCTTCTTTAAAGGCAATGGCATGTTTTAATCCAATTGGTAAAATGAAGAAACTATCATTCTTTTTTATATTTCTGTGGGCAGTCTTTGCCTTCACAGCTTGTACCGATGGCTTGGATAACATTGAGTACAATAGAAATAGTGATGTAACTGTGGCTACTCCTGAAGTAACTGTATCAACAGGCACTTCGTTGACGCTTGTGTCATCGGTTACAGGAAATGTGAATAGTGTTGTTAAGAGAGGTTTTTGCTATAGTGCCAATGCGCAGAATCCGACCATTAAAGATAATGTAGTGGAAGCAGATGAAAACTTTAGTGCTACAATCTCTGGCTTGATGGGAAATACAGCTTATTATGTGCGTGCTTATGTGTATGGCAATAGCCGTTATACATATTCCGACCCGTTTACTGCGACTACGGAATCTCAAAGTCTGGAGGAACAGCTGGCAAACTATGTGGCTCCGGCTTATGTAGATAATTATGTGGATATTTCAGATTGGTCGAATCGTGGACAGTGGAATCTGAGTAATGTGCATGATCCTACAGTCGTATTGGCAGAAGATGGCTATTATTATATGTATCAGACGGATGCATCATACGGAAATGCTCATACAGCAGGAGGACATTTTCACGGACGTCGTTCAAAGAATCTGGTAGATTGGGAGTATTTGGGAGGTACTATGCAAAATTTGCCGGAATGGGTTATCCCAAAACTGAACGAAATACGGCAGGAAATGGGGCTGGAAGCTGCCAATCCGAATGTGGATGATTTTGGTTATTGGGCTCCTTGTGTACGTAAAGTCAGAAATGGATTGTACCGGATGTATTATTCTATAGTTTGTCCGGGAACCTTGGCTGGAGATGGAACATGGAGTGAACGTGCATTTATTGGAGTGATGGAAAATGATAATCCAGCGAACAATGATGGATGGGTGGATAAAGGTTACGTTATCACTAATGCTTCCGATAAGGGTTTGAATTTTTATGTGCCTGCCGATAATTGGGGAAATTGTTATTATAAGTGGAATGCTATCGACCCCAGCTATATTATTACAGAAGAAGGAAGACATTATCTGGTTTATGGTTCTTGGCATAGTGGTATTGCTTTGGTTGAGTTAGATGGAGAAACTGGTAAGGTGAAAGCTGAATTACCCAACCCATGGGGGACAGATGCAGATATTACTGCTTACGGACAATTAATTGCTACCCGTGAGATGGGTAATCGCTGGCAGGCGTCAGAAGGACCAGAAGTGATTTATCATGATGGGTATTATTACTTGTTTTTAGCTTACGATGCACTGGATGTGCCTTACAATACCCGTGTGGCACGTGCTACTAATATTGCTGGTCCTTATTTGGGAATGGATGGAACGGATGTGACCACAGCAGGAGGTAATCTTCTTCCGGTAGTAACCCATCCTTATAAATTTAACGGTAGTGATGGATGGGTTGGAATTTCACATTGTTGTGTCTTTGATGATGGAAATGGCAACTGGTTCTTTGCTTCGCAAGGCCGTTTCCCGGCTAACGTGGGAGGTAATGCATATAGTAACGCCTTGATGATGGGGCATGTACGTTCTATTCGTTGGACAGAAGATGGTTGGCCTCTCGTAATGCCTGAGCGTTATGGTGCGGTTCCACAAGTCGCTATTACTGAGGATGAGCTGATTGGAAACTGGGAGCATATAGATCTTTCTTATTCTTATGGAAACCAGAAAACGTCTACTCAAATGACATTAGCGGCTGACCATACTGTTACAGAAGGTCCTTGGAAGGGAGTGACATGGTCGTATGATGCAGCAAAATGTACGCTGATGTTCAGTAACGGCATTGAATTGTACTTACAACGTGAAACAGACTGGGAGGCTTCTCCAAGAACTCATACTATCGTCTATGCAGGTTATGGCGATAATTATAAGACTTATTGGGGAAAGAAAAGTAAGTAACTCGTTTATTGGTGAGTTCACATTGTAAATAATAAAATGAGTAATTTTGTTTACAGAATTACTCATTTTTTATAAGTAGTGATTTGATTTATATAAGCTATGAAACACATCTTTTTTTCATTTTTCCTATTGATTGCAGCAGGTGCGGTTTATGCTTCTTCTCCAGAGAAAAAGCCGGCAGTTATTCCTGTCAGCAAGGTCATGACTCATGACCCGGTACTGGCTAAACAGGGCGATACTTATTATTTGTTTGCAACTGGGCATGGGATTTCTGTGATGTCTTCAAAAGATTTACAAAACTGGAAGTTCGAAAAACCGGTATTCGATAAAGCACCTCAATGGGCTGTGGAAACCGTAAAAGGCTATAACGGACATACGTGGGCACCGGATATTATTTTCCACAACGGAGTTTATCATTTGTTTTATTCATGTTCGGCGTTTGGAAAGAATACTTCCGCTATCGGCCATGCAACCAACTCTACACTCGACCCTTCCAGTCCTGATTTCAAGTGGACAGACCATGGGAAAGTAATTCAGTCTGTTCCTAACCGGGACATGTGGAATGCCATTGACCCTAATATTATCATTGACGAGAACGGTACCCCCTGGATGAATTTCGGCTCATTCTGGGATGGCATCAAGATGGTAAAGCTGACTCCCGACATGAATGGAGTGGCTCAGCCTGAAGAGTGGTATTCACTTTCCCGCCGTGAGCGTACTTTTACTTTGGACGAAGAAAATGCGGGTGATGGAGCAGTTGAGGCGCCTTTTATCATGAAGCACGGTGATTATTATTATTTGTTTGTGTCGTTTGACTATTGCTGTAAAGGCTTGAAAAGTGATTATAAAGTAATGGTGGGACGTTCGAAGACTGTAACGGGACCTTATCTGGATAAAGAGGGGAAAGCCATGGATAAGGGAGGCGGTTCATTAGTAATTCAGGGAAATAAGGACTATGCTGGAGTAGGTCATAATGCGGCCTATCATCTGGATGGGAAAGATTATTTTATTTGCCATGCTTATGCGGTGGCAGAAGAGGGGGCTCCCAAATTGATAATTCGTGAAATGACTTGGACACCTGATGGGTGGCCGATTGTAAACTTCTAAATGTGATGCTTGTAGGGATGCCGCAGGGAGATATGTACTTCCGGGCGGCATCTTTTTTTTGTATCGATATTGTATAAATTATGATAGTTTTTTAGTGAATTTTTTATTGTTGATTTCACACTTAATTCCTATTTTTGTCCTGATTAGTAATTATCTGGAAAACACCTATGAAAAAACAAGTACTTTTTGGCACATTGGCATTATGGGCCTTTCAGGCATTTGCCCAGCAGGCGGTAGTAACCGGCCCTGATTCTCGTTTGAAACTCGACTTTCAGTTGCAGGACGGCAAGCCTGTCTATTCGGTGACATACGACGGAAAAACCGTACTGGAGAATTCTCCTCTCGGCTTTGTATCTAATATCGGCGACTTCAGCCGTCAGATGAGCTTTGTCGGCCAGCAGGCAGATAAGGTGGAAAAGACGTACACGCAGGACCGTATCAAGTGTTCTACGGTGAATTATTCTGCCAATAAGCTGACTGTAACCTTGGAAAATGCGGAGAAGAAGAAACTGGACATCGTGTTCCAGTTGAGTAATAACGACA